>ERZ1026882.110-NODE-110-length-68370-cov-22.724014_pt1 | contig 68370 bp, 95 predicted proteins | sample MGYA00380171_ERZ1026882 | MGnify/ENA primary metagenome ERZ1026882 (study PRJEB33269, sample SAMEA4719807) | human gut metagenome | biome: human-associated habitat; feature: organic feature; material: feces | place: Cameroon | collected 2013-10 ...
TGTGCGTAATCTCCACTACTGCCTATCTGTGCGGAATCTCCACTACTGCCTATCTGTGCGGAATATCCACTACTGCCTATCTGTGCGTAATCTCCACTACTGCCTATCTTTGCGGAATTATTATTGTTATTATCAGTGCCATTATCTTTTATAGGTTCAACTCTTGTTTTTTCAATAGTAAAATCCACACAAGCCTTAATGAACCCTTTGAGTCCAAGTTTTGCACCAATGTGAAGTTTGTTTGTTGCTGTTTTATCCCCTTTTTTATAAATATCTCCAACAGCTTCAACTTCTGCAAAATCTGAAATATCTCCATTATCATCAACAAGCGGATAATAATTCAGTACATCAAATGGATTTTCGCAAAAATGCATTACACCAGCTTCACATATTTCATTTCCGTTTTCTTCGTAAGTAGTATTTTCTTCGTACTGCTTACCTCTACATTTCATGCCTTTGTTAAATGCTTTAAAACCTTTTATGCTCATCAGTTTTCCTCACTTTCATTTATTATTTTTAATTCAGCTTTGAGCTTTTCAATTTCTTCCAATCTGTCTGCAATTCTTCCCTCTGCCCTTTTTTGGAACACCTCTCTTGCATATTCAAAGTTAGGTTCTGTGAGAAACAGGCAATTAAAATTAGTTATTCGCCCAACATCATCTTTCCTTATCGCGCTGTAGCAGTTTGGAAAAACTCTATCAACAGCCTTGTACGTTTTTGGCTTTTCCTCTGCCTCGCATTCCTTAACGCATAAGCCCTTAGGATTGCCACCATACGTGTCTAAAGTGTAAAAGTATAATTTCATGTCACACCGCCTCAATCACAAGCTCTTTGTCCTGTGTATGCTTCAACATAATCAATTGGTTATCAATCTGTGGTATTCTCCAATCGTCAACGCTTTCTGTATCATCAATGATAATCGGGAAATTAACGTTTGCCGCTTTTTGAAAAGCTCTGCATATGTCAACTTCTGTCAGCATTCTTGCGCCATGATTGAGATTTCTAGCATATGCTTCACCGTTGTAAACAAAGTCGCAGCACTCCTCGGTATCACCATTCAAGAGCGGTCTGAAAAGCTTTGCTGTGGCAAATTCAAGGTATTTGTTCACATCAGCCTGTAAAAGCTCATTCTTTTTACGAGTAAACTCTTTGAGCAAATCAAGCTTTCTCTCCCAATCAGCTATCTCTTGATTGAGGTCTGTTCTCTTATCCTCAAGGTCTGCAATGCTATCGTCTATGCGCTTGTTATTCGCCACGCCAAGCTCAATCTTTGTATCAACCGATGAAACTTGCCTTAGCAGTTCGTTTCGCTCGTTTTTAAGCTTTCTGATAAGTTCTGATGTATCGTTTTCATCTGCGAGAGCTTTCTCTTTTTCCTCGATTGTAGCCTTAAGTGCCTGATACTCACTGTTGCCTGTCATATCAACATCAGTAGGTACCATTCCAAGCTCTTTAGCGATGTTATCGCGTTCAATCTTGTTAGCAACAGTATCACGCTTTTCTGTCAGCTCCTTAAGTTCTGCTTCAAGGTCAGCTATTTCTTTCTTCTTGTCCTCAATAGCCTGTATGAATTCCTTGCTGTCACTTGATAATGAATTGCCCTTATCCTCAAGCTCTTTAAGCTTCTTCAATTTTTTATCACTAAAATCAGTTCTCAAACTCTCTATTGTATCTTCCGGCAATCTCTGACCACACATCGGACAATTAACACTGCTTTCATCAAAGGAAAGTGCCTTTGCTTTTCTCCAGTCAGCACGTACCTTTGCTAAGTTCTCTGTGTAAATTCTAACCGTACCTTCAAAGTTTTTAATGTTAGCCTTTTTAGCTCTTATCATTGACTCTGTTTTGCGGATTGAAACATCGAAGCCGTCAATCTGTAACCGTAGCTCCATGCGCTTTTTCTGATTGTCAGCATTGGCTTCTCTCTCCATGTCTGAAAGCTCAAATTTAAGGTTCATAATGTCCTCTGTGGCTTTCTGCTTGCTCTCTAAAATCTTATTGTAGTCGGACAGCTTATCTTCAATTTCCTTGAGCTGTGGCTCGTAGGTTTTCTTTTGCAATTCAAGTTCTGCAAGGTCTGTATACTCATTGGTGGAATGAATTGTATCAATCCTTGTTGAGATTTCGTCTCTTTCCTTGACAAGTCCTTTTGAGCCATTTCTACCGCCTGTGCCGTTTAGCTTGCCGCGGCATACTTTTTTGAGCTGGTCAACATCTCCATCATCAAACATTGGCTTAAGCTCGGCAAACTGTGGAAACATATCGCAGATTTCAGGGTTTTTATGTGTGCCGAAAAAAGTTGAGAGCGTTGTTCTTTGATTTGTTGGTGGTTTAAGTAATAGTGTCATAGCATTAAGGCAAAATGGCAATATCTTAAGGTCTGCGATATTATCATTGATAAACTCGTTGTATTCAACCATTTTGTATGTAACATCATTGACATAATAATCTGTATGTCCTGAACAAACTTCGCCATCCTTATTTCTTCCTTGCCTTGTAACCTTTTTCAGAGTCTTTTCTTTTCCGTCAATCTCAAAGGTAACGGCTCTTGTGATATCAACATCGTCAATCTCAACTCCGTTTTCATCATGCGGTCTTATGCCTGTAATCTCTCTGTCGTTCTCATCGTGGCAATTCAGCACATCAAGGATAATTCTCTTAACTGTCGATTTGCCGACTTCATTTTGACCGGACAACACAGTTTTCATCGAAAAATCTGTGTCTAATGTGTTTTTGCCGTAGAATTTACAAAAATTCTGTGCGTAAATATGCGTAATTCTCATTGTTTTTCCTCTCTTTCTACTTGTTTATGGTTTTCAAAATCAAATTTCCGTGTAGGCTTGATTTCTTAACGACTCTTAGGTACGAGTCCGACTCCGATACAAAAAGCCACTCACTTGCCACATAATGAGCTTTATTGAGCAATAACTTCTGCTCTCTCGTCAATGGCTTCAATCTGTATCTCGTATCGCCTAACTTAATTCGTCTTACATTGTCGCTCATTCAGTTTCTCCATTTCCTTGTCTAGTAACGCTTGAAAGTCAAATGATTTATCTTTGTGCCGTTTAGCTCGATATAATTCTTGCAGGTAATCGTTAGCACTCTGACGCTTCAATTGGCTACCAATCGCAGTAGATGTCAAGATTTCCATTTCCGCTACCCTCGTCATATACAATCCCTTGTATGCCTACCGGAGTATCAACTACAGTTCCGTGTGGTAAATCATCACTTGCAATCACGACATATTCGTTTTCGTCAACTACAAGCCCGTGCTCATTTAGATGTCTGCCCGGAATATTTAAACCGCCTCCAGGTAACACTCTCTGCGAATACCACGTATAAGTGTAATCGCCGTATCTTACTCGTCCTAGTTCCCTAAACCGGCTACAACTGTATTTCTTACGGCAAGTCGGGATTTCCGGCTCTACATAGGTCTGCTCAACGATAACCGGCTCATTCTGAACTACTGTCGGCTCAATCTTGCCTAGCATTACATCATTTAAATAGGAAGTAACACCGGCTGTCGGCTCTATTTCACTATCTGCTCTCGTTTCTATTGGCTTTAAGGTCATAGTTCCAATTATTAAAGTCGATAACATCAACATCAGTTTTCTTTTTCTCATGTGGTTCGCCCTCCTCTATAAGACATATGGCAATCAGTATCAGCCAAAAAACTGTTACGATTGCTCCAACGATGATGCTCGCTGTCTTAATTCCGTATGCCACTGATAATCCTAGGAAAAATGCAAACGCTAATGCCCCAAAAATCGAGTAGCCACAGCCTGTATAAAATTTCTGTTTTAAAGTTCTTTTTCTCATACAATCACCTCACTATGCAAAACTCTGTTGAGCATTTCTTTTCTCACGAACAGTCTCATTTTTACTCCTTCCTCTCTAAAGTCTTTGGCTCCAAAAACTTATCTGCTCCAACCGATAACGCTCCACAGATTAGCTCATACTCATTAAAGTCTAATCTTCTGTTGCCATTGAGTGATAAATTCAGCTTCTGAACAGGAATACCTGTCTTGTTAGCAACATATGTCTGCGTAATGCCGTTATCCTCTAAGTAAGTTTTAATTTTCTGTCCTACGCACATATTTTTCTCCCTTATAATTGTTCTCCGTTCTGTGCAAGGAATTTATTTACAAAATAAACTTGTCCTTTGCCTGTAACTTTTGTTGTCTTTGCTTCAAGTGGTAGCCTGTCACCTCTTTCAACAGTTCGTATAACAACCTCAAACAATCCCATCTCCATTGCTTTTTGAGTCGGAGCTGTCGAGCCTTGACAAACATATCCATTTTCACGTAGCCACTTATAAAGTCGCTTCTCTCCGATTTTGACTCCGTTCTGTCTTATCAATTTTGCAACATCTCTTACTAGCAATGATGTTTCGCTAGCTGATACTGCGTCAGCGAATATCTCTTTAGGCTTCATGCGAGCGTTATCTTCGATTAGCTTAGTGTTATCAGACTTAAGGCTATCAATGGTCTTATTGGCTATCTTTAATGCCCTAGCCATCACCTGTTCGGGTGTGTTCCATGCTTTCTCTAGGTCAATGAGATATTGTCGGCAAGCCTTTCCCTCGGGTGTTCTTTGTATCATGCAAATTTGCTTTGCCATATCTACAGATATTTCATAATCTTTTGATGGTCTACCACCATTTTCTGTTTTACTCATTTTTGAGTAAAAGTCCTCGTTCTCTGTAAACCCATATTCACACATTCTCGGGAACCAATCATTGAACCTTGTACTAATATGTAATTTTTCGTGTAGTTCTCTTGCCGATACCATTTGAGTATCAACATCAACTTTTAAAATCTCATTCATGCTTCTACCTCGCTTTCCTCTGTATCAGACTCAAACAAGGATTCTGCAATATCGCAATCATCGGTGCCGTATTTGTTGCATATTTCGTCTAGGAATATTGACTCTGCTATGTCATATTCAACTTGATTTTTTGACATGATTTCTGCGATTCGTTGTTCTCTTGCGTTCATGCTTTCTCCTCTCTACTCAATAAAATAAGAAACTTCTACACCAAAATAATTAGCAATCTTGATTAGCTTGTCTGTTTTTGGCATTGATTTTCCTGACTTCCAATCTGAAAAGGTACTTCGTGCCATTCCAAGCTCTTCTGACAGTTTGTAAAACGAAACGTTTCTAGCTTTTATGAGCGTGTCGAGTTTTTTAAAGCTTGCCTGTCGTTTTTTCTTATTCAATTTCCCATCTCCTTTCTTGACAATAGTTAGGAAATCCGTTACAATAAAAAGCGCCATATTAGGCAAAATACGCTAGGAGGGAAAAGCCTTGAAAGCAATTTTGATTTTGCCTGTTCCATATTTGCGAGGTCGCATTTAAAATGTAGCAATCAGTGTAGCGCATTTTGGGCAGTAAAGCTCGATAAAAAATCATGGTTGGTATGTCCGTTAATATGCCGTGCTACGCTAGATACTCCTCTCAATCCGTCAGCTAATGGCATTTAAACCGCTGAACTTAAACTGCATAAGTGACGGAACGTTTAAAGAAGCATTGGTACTACACAATGCGTTGAAAAACTGCAAAATGTATGTGGTGTAAAAATTAAGGCAACGGCTGTTAGTGGTAGTACGCTAACAGCTTTTGTTTTTTTAGTTCAAAAATCCTAACTATGTCTTGATAAAAATTAGAAAATCGTGTATACTATGAATTGTCCAGAAACATAATATTATTTTCTCAATTTTATTTTTATTGAGTTGAGATTTCCTAACTTCTTTTTCCATTCTACATTATGAAGTCTTATTTGTCAACCCCAAATGTTGAGAAATCACAACTTTTTTAAAGGAGATTTTCTATGTACGAAAGATATTGTAAATTAAGAGATTCAAAAGGGTTAAATGATGCGGAAGTAGCTAAATATGGCGGTTTCCCTAAAAGTACTTTTTCAGATTGGAAAAAAGGGAAAAGCAGTCCAAAGTTATTTAAACTCGTAAAAATCGCAGAATGTCTTGATTGCTCACTCGATTATTTAGTTATTGGAAAAGAGCACCATTCGGTTGTTGAGCAAGCAACAAAAGACTTGGCTCTGTCGAAAATGGATAGCAAAATCAAGGACTGCGCGTTGAAATTATCTAAATTGTCGGATAAAGAACAAGAAAATATTATGAATTTAATAGATATGATGTATGAAAATACTCAAAATAAATCAAATTAATAAGAAAGGTGGTATTTTATTATGAGTAAAACTATTAAATGTCCTAAATGGGGTTGCGATGGTGTTGGCATACCTGTTGATACCAAGAAAAAATTCTCATTCGGTAAAGCGCTTGTCGGCAACACAGTGGGTGGTCTCTTCGGACCGGTCGGTGCCGTTGTTGGTACTGCTACCGGAATTAAAGGTAAAAACGGCAAAACAAAGTTTGTGTGTTCAAAGTGCGGTAACGTTTGGGAAAAGAAAATATAATTTATCGGGGCAGAGTTTTTACTCTGCCTCTATTTTCCCTTTAATAAATATGTACAAGTACAATAACAGGTCTTTATCTTCCACGTCCTCAATCATTTTAATTATTTCATCCTTATATTCCATACAACACTACCTCCGATACAATACATTATAGAACATTTGTTCTTAAACATCAATATTAGGACGGCAGATTTTTCCACCGCCCTACCGAAACTTGAAGAGTTCTCTTGTATGAGAACATCATAAGTCTAACATTGACAAAATAAATATCGTGTCGAATATTGACAATAGACTTCTAAAAGAATAAAATAGGATAAAAGAACTAGAAGGGAGATTTTTATATGGAAAGATATAGAGAATACTGCATTAACAATCATTATGTTAATATTGGCGATTTAGATAGGTATTATCAAGGCAATATGGATATGGTCTGTAGACATATCGAGAGTAACTACCTTGTTGACCACAATACTTCAAGCTATTATGTAAATTTATATATGCAAGATAAGCCGTTTAAAAGGAAGGACTCCGTATTAAGCACAATAGCTATTTGCTTTTGCCTACCGCTTGTACTATGCGCACCGCTTTTTCTTGATGTAATATGTATCATAACAGCACTGATACTTGCTATCATTGATTTAGCTCTTAAGGGTTCAGAACAAATTCCAAGACGTCATGTAGGCTCGATTGCTACTATTGTGATATGCGTTATTTCTGCTTTAGGCTTGATTTTTGTAAACCGTTCAAGTAGTGATACCGCTAAAAGTGGCAAGAAGTCCAATAATCAAGTTCAAAATGAAGTAGAAGCCGAGACAGAGGGTGACTCCTCACAAGGTTATCAAAGAGTTGAAGCTCGTGTCGGAGAGGAAATAACTTATCAAGACAACGTATATGTAACTTTAACTAACTTTTATGAAAATACAAATTATGATTACGAAAAGCCTAAAAGTGGATATAAATATGTTACATTTAGCTTTCAAGTGGTAAACAATAGTGACGAAACATTTAGTTTTTCTTATACTAATGCAACCGGATATGCTGATAACGTACAAGTTGAAAACACGCTTTATTTGACTGACAGTTCTTCAATTTTAGAGCTTTCGCCGGGCAGAACCGGAAATGTTGATATATCGTTTGAAGTTCCGGCAAACGCGCAAAGCATTGAAATGGATTACAATTTCAATCCATTCGCAGATGATGTTGGAGTATTTATAGGGCAATAATCAGAGAGGGAACTTTCCCTCTCTTTTTTATTCTAACTGCGAGGTAATATACTCATATTCCTCTTGCGTTATTTTACCGCTTGCCACTCTGTCGAGTAGTTCTTCCTTAGTCACTCTGTCGCTCTCATACAGCCTTTTAAGGCTCTCAACTAATATTCTCATATTAAAGCACCCCCTCGTCCATTAACTGCCTTGTATAGTTGTCTATCGCTTCCTCATCAGAATGCTCATTAATAGCTTTTGCCTGTTCCATGGCAATAAGATACTGTGAGTATTCGTCCTGCGTCAGCTCACGCTCCTCGTACTCCCAATGCTTGGGTTTATAGGTGAAATCATCTTCACTTCCTGTCGCTTCAACCGACTTAATATTTTTTCGCTGATAAACGATATTCGGAGAAGATGTTATATCAATATCAAGCGGCTTGTCCGATTGCATACTTTCTACGAGCTTGTATTCTGTCATATTCAATGCACCTTACCTTTCTGTTTATTACTAAAATTTTAATATGTTCCCTGTTGCAAGTTATTTGTATGAAAGAGAAGCCCCGACGGACCACCACGCGGCGTCAATCACGTTGTCCTCGTTTATGCAGAACGCGCCACAAAAACGGCTGTTGCTCGAGTTGCCACCGAAAAAAGCAAGGGCTATAATTGCAATATTAAACTGACAACTATCAGGATAATAAGTCGATGATGAGCCTGTGATTGATATTGGAAACATACCTAATGCCGTATATAGCATGTCCTTGATATATCCACCACTTGTACCACTAGGAGTTGAATTAGGTATCTCAATATATCCTGTTCCGCCAGTGTTGTAGTTAGTTGCACTGCTTCCATCCTTTGTTGATGGAGATAGTTTAACTTTTACTATTCCATTGGCAAGAATAAGTCCGACTGTTCTTCGCCACTGATTACCATAATAGTTCTCCATACCAAAGACTTTAACTCCGGCTTTTCCGGCATTCTCGCCCCAAAATAATCCTTTGCCGTTCATTGTGCCAGTCTTAAGGAGCAAGTTTTCATCACCGGCATTTTCGCTCATTCCTCGTCCGAATGTATCTTGCGTCTCGGTAGATTTTCCCATGATAATAAGCAAAATGTTAATCAAAAGCCTATCAACATATTGCTCAATTTCATAGCCTGTGCCATTTGCTCTTGCATATGCCATTTCCTGACTAGCCGTTTTTGATTTAATTACTGTTTGACCACTTATCGAGCGCAGTTTGTTATTGCCGTCAAGAGAGCCGTTATAAATCGGTGTGTAGAAATGAGCTTTTTCGTTGCCGTTAATGTCGATGAAGTTCAGATTTTTAAAATCTTTATCAGCTTGATAATTGGCAACATAAAGGCTTGCACTGTTAGGATTGCCTTTGTCGGGTACAATTTTCCACCATATAATGTCTGTGCCATTGCCCCATTCCATCATAGCATTTCCATCGTAATCAACATTTGCTACATCTGATGCACTGCCATTTATTTTTTTAGTCAAGTCGTTCTCATTGAGGTAATAGTCAACTTGCCCATTGGTCTTAAGCATACATGGTTTTGGCATAAAAAAGGCATTCGCCCATGAGCCATAATCAAAAGTTCCGTTCGTGAAATTCATGTGTGCTGGAGTCATGCCTGCTGCGTCTGCCAAGTATCTGACTCTTGTTTTAGGGCTACTGTCCGCACTATTAATGTGAACACCATAAATAACTCTTCCCTCGCTTAATTTTGTGCCAAGGGCTTTAATGCTTTCAACAATAGCTTTTCCTGTTGTATCTGATATAATGTCTATTCCGTTCATATTAGTCCTCCTTACTTACATTGAGTAATCCGGCGCTTGTCACGGAAAAAGTAATGCCTCTTCCGTTTGCTTTCTGCTCTACAAGTCCGGCTTGTTGCTCTGCTTTTTGCGCAGCTTCATTTGCAGCCTTTGTAGCTGCATTTGCTTGACTTACTGCTGTATCAATTTTTCCCGAAGCTTGTGCTACCTCATTTGCCTTTTGTGTGGCGGTCTGTGCTGATTTTTGAGCCTGTGAAGCAGAATTGCTTGCCGAAGTAGCTTTCTCTGTCGCGGTTTGTGCTGATTTTTGAGCCTGTGATACGGATTGAGCCATGCCGTCAAGATAGCTCTGAATAAGTCTTTGAATTTCAACGTCAAAATCTTCAACAGTTCCCATTCGCTTAACTATTCCGGGTGCAAAACACATCCATATCTGCTGTTTTTTTGTGTCTGAGTCGGTCGATACCGCCCATTCTCCGGCTTTCATTTTTGAGGGGTCAAACTGTGCGTATGCCCCTCGTCTCATTTGAATTGCCATAAGCTACACCTCGCTTTCATCAATGCCTAATTTCTGACATAATCTTGAAAACTTATCTTCCAATTCATTTATGCGTTTTTGCATTTTATCAATCTTCTGTTCGTCTCCGGCAAGTCTTAAGATTAGGAATTGCTCATAGTTCATGCCGTAGTACAGTGCATCATCATCCGATGTTGCTTTATTTTGAAAAATCATATCAAGTTTTTCATCGACATGTCCTTTGTCTTTAAGGCTTTCGATTATATCCTGCGCCATTGCTCCAAAATATAATGGTTTGTCTGAATATCCTTGTCTATTAAGATTGTATTGGAATAAATCAACTGAACCTACTGCATCAATATAATCTTGATTAATTGCTTTAATATTCTTTTTTAAACGTTTATCTGATGAACTCCATACCCAAGTATTATCGACTTGGAACCACAAAGCGGTATCATCCCAGTCGCAGTGATATGTATGCTCTGTCGTGTCGCCACACATCGCGTATCCTCCATCGCTTTCTCTAAATTTTGGCGATTCCACATAGCTTGCTGCATTTAGCATTTTTGCACCAATGCTTCCAAATGGTCCATATAGTGATATTACGGCTTCGTCATTTTTATACATTCTAAAAACGCCACCGTTGCTTTCTAATCTAAATTTTGTCCCCACGTTGTTTGTTGACTCGATTTTAAATTTAGTATCAGACACGCTTCCGCCAGTAAGCGATATTGATGAATTACCAACAATATTTTTACCATTTATTGTCGTTCCGGTAATATTTTCGGCATCAACACTTCCTGCCTTAACGTCAAGTGCGTTTACATAGCTTGTAGTCACTGTGTCTTTGGTTATCTGAGTGACTTTAGCAGTAGTGTCAGCCACATTATCCCAAGCAATTTTCACACTGCTATCAAGTGTCAAGCCCCTATTGTCAAGGGTGACCAGTGTTTTACCTTTTGCATCCTTAACATACTGCACACCACTTACATTGTTTTCCCCGCCTAAAGTAAGTGTTCCACCATGCGCCCAGTCAAAATTAATGCCGATAGCCGACATAATATTGAAAATAGCGTTTCCATCTTTGTCTATACCGGCTTTCCATGTCTTGCCATAGTCATTTGATACAGCCATACCGTTAGCTGTCATTTTCCACTGTATGTTGCTTGAATTAAGGTCGGCTTTGTTATGCATGATGTAAATAATTGAGCCGTCCTCTTGCTTCTGCTCGGTTTTGAAAAGCCCAAGCGATTGAGACATTAGCCGTGTCAGTAATTGCATTTGCTTGTCGTATGTGCTTAACTGTGTCTGTGCGACCTTGCGAGCCTGTACGATAGCTTTTGTCTCATTACTGAATTTATCAGCACTGTTTCTTGAAGCATTTTCAGCGTCACACGATATTTTAGTGCCACTTCCAACAGTGAATGTCCTATTGGAAATAAAACAGCTATAAGTATTCTGCTTGCGGTCTGTCACAAGTGCCACATCTCCACTCTCAATCAGTGGATTTGACAAGAGTGTAGCGTCAAGCGGTCTGAACCTCATGCCACCGATTTTTTTGAAGATATAGTTTGCAACTGTCTGTGCCTTGTCTGCCGAAATAAGCGGATTATCAGAGATTGAGACCACATACCCCTCTTTTCCGGCAAGCGCGTTAACATCTTTTGTCTTGTCCTCTTTCGATGTCACAATAACTTTAACACCTGTAATCACAACATCATCAGTCGCAACATTCAAGTCTTTTTGTGTGTAAACATTGTGGTAATTTCTCGCCTCAGTAAATGTTCCGCCATCAACGCTATCTCCACTTGAATAATCGGTGAAATTTCCGCCATCAACATTATCTCCGTCAGAATATGGTGTAGTGGTAGTGCTAAAAGTTCCTCCATTGTAATTTTGGCTCCCAAACTGACTCATATCATACCAACCGATAAACAATTCACCATCGTGACCGCACTTGCCCCATAATCCACTTAACTGCAAAATGTAAGCTATCACCTGTCCATATGTGAGCTTTTGATTATCACTTGGTATCTCGTTAATCACGTAATCAGAGTTATCAAATCTCGCCATAGTAAAAGGTACATCGCACTTAATACAAGCATCTCTGACTACCTCATACGCTGTCGTAGGGTAGCTTAAATTGCTATCATACTCACGATTGAAATTATTAATATTGTCAAGGCAAGTAAGCGTTATGAGTGAGCCATCATAGCTTGTCTCGCTGACTCTGTATTCACCGATTTTTAATTTTTCGGTTGCGCCGTCAGAAAAGCTTTTTGAAACATATGCAGTTACGCTCGCCTTATCAAAATCATACTTACTGTAATCTTCATATATGTTATTCAGCTTGATTTTCAGTTTTCCAACAATCAATGCTCCGATTGTAAAAGTACTACTGCTTGATGTAGAGTCGTTTACCTCAAAGCCATTCGCCCAAAGCTTGCTATCACTAATAGGTACTTTCTCACCGCTTGCCGTAACTATGTCAGCAAAGCAATTTATATTTATATCTTTGTCGAGCATTACAGCTCTTTGCCATTTAGCCGATACATTTAGCATTAAATCACCGCCTATTCTTCTATGAGAGGAAAGCTCAATGTCTCATACCTCTTATTGCCAACAGTCCATATCTTGATAGGTGCAGTTCTGTCACCCACGTAGAATGTACGTGTTTCGTCAGTTCCACTCATAGCGTCAGGATATGTTACTGATATATATTCGGGGTTTACCATTTGAAGTATCTTTGCCGTCCTAGCCTTGTCTGTGCCATTCCACGACAACTTAATTTGTCGTTTCTGCGCTATTCTATTTTTGTGCATTTTGCCGTCTTGTGTTCGTCCACTATCGCTTGCAGACACATCAATCAAGCCCCATTCAAAAGTTGACGGAGTAGGTAATTCCACTCCGTCTACTAACATCATTGCCATATTGCCACCTCGTAAAAAGACACCCACACAAGGGTGAGTGTCTTAGCCAAATTCATTTGCTACAATATATCGTTGTCCGTGCTTTGCTTTACCTACCTGTGTCATGCGATAGAGTGTTTCACTGTCGCATTTGAACACATTTTCAATGATAGGTGCAGAGTTTCCACCAGTGTTAGAGTTCATCATTACTTGTGCCATGCCCTCCATGACAGCCTGTTTAATTCCCTCTGTGATTTGTTGGTTATTTGCTACCACATTTTTGCCGTTTGAGAATTTACCTATCATCTCATTATGGTTTGCTAAAAACATTCCATCCTCGCCTTTTGGAAAACCGCCTTGGCGATAATACCTAATAGATATTTTTGGCAAACTGAATTTGCCAAAATCTTCCCAACTTACTGACAGGTGAGGGATTTTAATTTTTGCCGTTATGCTCGGTAAACTAATTCCTCGCCAAACACTAGGCAGATTATTCATCTTCCTTTCTGTTCCGCTCATGGAATTGTTTGTATTTGCAAGTGACCTACTAGCTTTGGATGCAAAATCTGAAAATGAGCTTTTTGCGCCATTTGTACTTGAGTTCGCCTTGTCTTGCATTTCCCCCATTTTTGCCTTGTTGCCATTAATGGAATTATTTATCGAGTCAAGGAAACCCAAAAGTCCATTTTTAAGCCTTGAAAAAGCACTTTGAGAATTCGTCGAGCTTGTACTTGACTTATTCTCCATCTCTCCCATTTTGCCTTTAGTTCCGTCTATGCCGGAGTTTATATTGCTAAATGCTTGTCCTAGTGCGTTTGCAAGTCCGTTAAACACGCCCTTTGAATTGGTTGTGCTTGTACTTGACTTGCTTTCAAGTTCTCCCATTTTATTTTTGGTGCCGTCTATTGCCGAATTTGTACCGCTTAGAGAGTTTTTTACACTATCACTTGCGGTTTTGTGAGACGAACTAATGTCGCTTGTATCGTCTTTTGTCTTTTTCCTGTATTCGTCAAGTTTGCGTCCGGCTCCCGAAATATGCTCGCTTGTCTTTCCTACGCTTTTTCCGACACCATTCTGCATATCCTGTACAGCTTGGTCTACTTCTTCTCCGTATTTTTTGACATCATCTTTCGTTACCTTTGCGCTTTCACTTATAAGTGGCAATTCTACAAAAGGCAGTTTATTTAGCTTTGTAATAATTCCATTAATGAAGTCCACTAGCCAGTTATTTACATCTGCTACAAGGTCTCCACCAAACTTTGCCAAATCTCCCGAAATATATGTCAATAAATCAGTCCACCAACTTGTATCACTTAGGTTTTTGAAAATATCACCCCAAGTGACATCTGTTCCGGCTATCCAATTTCCCACTGCTAAGCCTATGTTTGCGGCGGCAAGCACTATGGCTACGGATACGGACATTTGCCATGAAGCACCGAGTAGTTTAGCTCCAAGTCCTGTCATTAAAGGTGAAACAATGGAATTAACATCAGTTCCTTTTGAGTCAAAAAACAGTGAAACACCATCTGCCGCAAGGACTAATCCGACTTTTGCAGAAACACTTGATAGTTTTGACGATAATAGTGCGCCAACTTTTCCGTCTATTCCTGTTAATTTTGCAAGAGCAAAACCGGCTACGATTGTTGCACTCAAAGGGTCCTCTTTAAACCAGTTTGCAAGCCCTGTTATAATGCCCTCTGCTAATCCGTTGACAAGCTCGTGAACATCTTGAAAAACTCCTATCCAGTCAATATTGGCGAAAAATGTACCTATTTGAGTACCGATTTCAGCCCAATTTGTACGTTCTACTGCCGTTGTTAGAGTTGTGAGTATTCCTTTCGCCCATGCCGATATAGTCTGTCCCAATAACGCAAAATCAAAATTTTCAAAAAATCCATTAATGCCGTTAGCAATCGACAAGCCAAAATTAGTCCAGTCGAATGTTGTACCGAATGAATTGAGAAAATGCAAAGCTGTGTTTAGCGAACCGGCTATTGTTGCGCCCAAATCATAAAAGAGTCTTGGGCTGATTAAGCCATTAAGGAAGTCTGCAAGTCCTTTTCCAAAATTGTCAGCTTTCTGATAAATCTTCTTCCAATCAATACTCTCCATAGCACTCGCAAGAGCGTCACCGATGTACTTTCCGAGTGAGTATAAATCTTTGATTGATGATTTATATTTTTCAATCAATCCATCGGTCTTTTTCAGCGAGCTATCAACTCCACTGCCAGCTCCACCGCCACCGGAACCGCCACTGCCTGAACCACCACCACTGCCACTATCGCTGTTATCGTCAAGTGCGTGTATCTCGTCTATACTAAGCAATGTCTTTTTCAGTTTTTGTGCTTTCTTATTAGAGCTATCAGCGTTATCACCAATATCGCCCACTCCGTCAGCTATGTCCTCCATGCCGTCAGCCGTGGCACCGCGACCGCTTATCTCGATAGTCCATCCGAAGATTGCTCCGAGTGCGTCAGCTACAGTTCTTGTAAAACTGATAACCTTGAGCATTACTTTACTTAAGGCTTGAACAAATGGCTTTAAAGCATTGATTATTACGCTACCTATGATACTGCCCCATGCTTGGAACTCTTGCTTAAGGACTCTTACACTGTTAGCCCAGGTGTTAGCTGTCTTGGCGAAGTCCCCCTGTGCAGCTTGCGTATTAGCCATGACATAATTGTACCTTAAGAGTACCTTTTCAGCTTGCGTCATGGACTTGATATTTGCGTCAAGTCCGTTTTTCATAGCCCACTCTGAAAGTGTGGCTTGTGTTAAATCAAGTCCGTATCTCCTTAGCGGTGCAATTGTTCCTGAAAAAATGGATTGTAAGCTCTTTGCAACATCGGCTTGGTCTACATCATAGAATGAAGCCATATCACCAGCTAATCTTGTAAGATTAAGCGACATATCAGCCATACTGTCTGTAGTCTTGTATAGCGTGTTATTTTGGCTCATAAGAGCTTTATTTGCCACCGCCGTACCATTTGCCACTTGTTCTGATGAAATGCCTATAGAGGTTCCTAGTGCTTGGAAACGGCTTGATATTTGCTTAACCGTCAGCTCCGACATTCCAAAGTCTTGAATTGATGTTTTCGTGAAGTCATCAACTTTGCTTGCCATATCGCCAAACGTGGTATCTACTACGTTTTGAACCTCGGTTAGTTGGCTTGCTAAATCAACTGCACCGCCTATTTTTCCAACAGCTCGCATAACCAACCAATAAGTTGCGTAAAACTTACCGATAGTTGAAGCTAAGCCCCTGAATCCGCTTCTTGTACTCTTAATCGACTTAGTTGTGTTCGAAAAGCCTGTTACAAGTGACCTACTAGCCGAACCGACTTTTGCGCCTTGTTGTGACAGATTAGCAAGTGCGTTAGTCATTTGAATAATGTTGTTGCTGACTCTCGGTGCGCTAGATAATGTTGTCATTACCTCTTTCAAGGCACTGCCAAGGTTTCTGATATTATCCGCAGCATAACCGGCTGATTTTGAACCGAGCTTTGAGATTGAAGCTGTTAATTGTGTAATCTCTGCTGATTGCTTTGAGATATTCGCAAAGCCCGACAGTTCTGTTGCCATGCTCTTTAAAGCACTTGCCGAGCTGACAAGCCTTGCAGTATCAAGATTGCCGAGCTTCTCCATGTTAGTCGCAATCTTGCTAAATGTACGAGTGTCAATACTGCTCACGCTTCTAAGTGATGTTGCAAGTTGTGACATTCCACTCGCAAAATTGCTTATGCTTGTACCATTGAGGGAATTGAGAGTGTCTCCAAGGCCTCGCAACTTATCTTGTAAATTGCCTATGGCTCTAGTTGCTTGCTGTGCGTCCGACTTGATTTGAAGCTCAATGCTCTCTGCCATTTTCTCACCTCCCTGTAATAAAAAAGAGCTACCCTAAAGTAGCTCTCATGTATTTATCCTTTGAGCAGATAGTATGTTGTAATCAATCCAACATAGCCATCTTGCTTAAGCCCCCTATTCTTTTGAAATACCATGACACATTTAGTGAGATAATCCGTCCACTTGCCGTAATCAGTATCAAGTTTGTAAAAATGATACTTGTCATGCAGAGTTTTTCTCAGCCACTTAATGGCTGTCGGGCAGTTATGCTTCTGACCGCTCCACAGATTGTGATTTTTAGCAAATCTCTGTGAATTAACTCCAAATCTGCCATCTTCCTTAAGTTCGTCTGTGTCAAATCCGATGTTCATAGCATGTTGCCATTTTCTTACATCATCATTATCGAGGTAATATTCCTCATTGCCTTTCCAAGCATTATCCTTTACCGGAGTTGCCGTTGGTGCCGAGCTATTCTCTATTCCATCGTCCTTGTCAAGCTCAATATAGAGCAAGTTAGCGTCAGTGCTATTATTTAGACCGCTACAAGTAAATGCGCTCGAATACTGCCAGCCATACAGAGAGTGTTGAATAACAGGCTTCTTTGCACTGTTAGGCTCATCGCCAATAGACATTCCCTTAGTTGACGGATAGCGTGCAATCCAAAACGGACAATTAATCTGATTTGCGTATGGTGCAATATACTGATTGTAAAAGCTAAGCCCTGTGTATACACCAAAGTTAAGCCCGGCACTCTTGATAACACCCTGATATGCGTTAATAATATCAATAAGTGTCTGTCCAAGTCCTTGTTGGCACTTATCCTCGACATCTAACCAAACAAAGGTTTTTCGTCCGTTAAGTGTCTGAATTACCTTATTTGCGTCCGTCTTAGCTTTGTCTGCTGTTGTAGCGTATGAGTAGTTGTAAACACCTTGTATTGGCATTCCTACATCGGTACAGCCTTTCCAGTTTGCTTCAAAGGTTTTATCCGGGTTAAGGTCTCTGCGGATTATTTTAAGGATTGCAAATTGTACTCCCGACCACTTAACCTTACTCCAATCAATATTTCCTTGATATGACGATACGTCAATTCCTTTATATGCCATATTCTCACCTCATTAATCAGGACTTTCAGGCAGTCCTGACTGTCTTAATGCGTTGATTCGTTGCTTCATTTCATAAACAGCAATTTCCTCATTGGACTCCTTGTATTTAGGCTCGTTATCTTTTGAGTATTGCTCGCTTAATGATTTTTCGATGTATTTTGCTCTTGCCTTGTTGTTATTTAAGGCTCTGTCAATAGCTGTAAGAGTTGCGCTCAATCCGTATGTGCCCCACCAAGCCCACATGTTAGAGTCGGCTTCTTTTTGTTCAAGCATATAAGCCTTTGAATAAGGCTCTAAATCAGCCGGACAAGACATGTCTATGTCCTCAACGCTAAATCCATAGCCTTTAGTTGCTAAAAGCCAATATGGACGGATTTCGTTGCAATAGACTTCCCATGTAAGCTCTTTTACTTCTTGATTGGTTTCTTCTTGGCTGTCTGTTCCTCTTTCGCCAACAGCTTCGATAAAAAACTGTTCTTCTCCAGCTCTGCCGTCAAATCATCGTAGAGCGACATTATATCTTTGCCCTCTTCATTCTCAGGGTCAAGGTAATCGTCAAGTAAATCATACATCTTTACCAATTGCTTCTCTTTTGCTTCTTTATCATCAAATTCAAAGCCAAATTCGTCGGCATGAAATTTCTGCAAGCCTACAAGTAAAAATTCCGGTAAAAAGCCGAGCATGTTGTCAATCGCTTCAAGCTCATCTCCCTGTTGTCCCATTCCTACAACTCTTGGGATAATTCTATTTTGATATACCGGTGCATATCCGAATTTAACTGTGTATTCTTTTCCGTTTAATTTAATTTTCATTTTATCTTTCCCTTTCTCCCTAATTTATATAGGGAAAGAGGCAGTGTTAAAACTGCCTCAATTACCTTACTGTATTGTATCTTCAAGTTCGCTGTCAGCCGTGCTATCATCATAGCCAACCGCTACGGCTTTTTCCGATTGGCTCACCCTTTTTTTGTGAGTGTGATTGCTGTTGGATAGCCTTGGTCATCCTCTGTTACAGCTACATCGTAGTTATCCTCAATCCACTTAGGTACTGTCTGTACTGATACAGTAGAAGTTCCTGTTAAGTGGTCATCGGAAGCCTCACCCGGGGCGAATGACTCTTGACCAATAAAAGCGCAGATACCCTCTGAACCTTTTCCGTCTGTACCATAGAGAATGATGAAGTCAAGCTTCTTGCCCTCATTGGTTACCATCTCGTCTTTGTACTTTTTCTCAAAAGCTCCCTCAACTTCCATAGAACCGGCTGAACGTCTTCCCATTTCCTGTGTCTCTACTAAATCTTCAAGAGTTGAAGTATCTACCATGTTCTGTGAGCCGAATGGTGAGGGAATTGATTTTGCTCTAAGTAAGAGCTTGTAAGTTCCAGCCCAGTAATCTCCACTTGTGGCGGATGCGGTTGGTGTCTTGTAAGCAATTCTACTTTTTAATCCTGTTGCCATTTTGTTTACCTCCTAATTTTTCATAAAAAAATAAGAGCCAAAAAGCTCTTATAATCTATCATTCCAGTCAAATGACCGCCTAGCACGTAATGTTGCTGTCCATATTTTGCCGTTTTTCCTAGCGAATGGGGCTGGCACTAACTTGAATGACATGGCTTTGTATTCATCAGCCACTGTCTGCGCCACATTCAAAGCTTCTGAACGGCTTTTATTCGTTGTAACAGTTACTTGTGCCGTAAATAACACTGTATTTGTTCTTCTGCCCTCTAAATCCTCATTCTGTTCAATAGGTTCGAGTGCTTGAACTAGCACTGTCGGGAAACTAGCCGCCGCACTGTCCGACTGTTCCTCTTGTGTGAATTTTAGCTTGGGATATTTAGTTTTCAATTTTTTCTCACATCGGGTTTTCACAATCGCATATGTGAGATTTTCAAGGTCATAAACCCATTGATTTTGACTCGCCACTTTATCACCTCAACTAAAAAATTTTTCGTGCTGTTCTTATGATGTCATTTTCCATTTCTACAAATGCGTGATACATCGGCATTGTAGGTGTAATGCCGTATGAATGGTGTAATTCTCCACTTTCGTCTCTCCAATACCAACCCTCGCTGTCAAATGCGTGTGTCTGCCCCGGAAAAGTTCCTTGACCGCCTCTTGTGTCATTAAAATGTGGTTTAGCTTTCCAGCCTGAGCCGTATTCAGCCATGAGCAAAGGCGATACATCAACCGTTTTGAGTCCGTCTGCTGTCTGCCATGTACTTTGTATCTGTCCTGTTTCTGTTGCAAGCACAATAGCTGTACAGCCGTCCGTTGTATCTTTAATTTCGTAACTAAACGTGATATAGTGTCCGAAATTGCCTGTATTTGCTCGTGCTACAGCAATGCCATTACTAGCAAGCTCTCCGACAAATGCTATGCACTTGTCCTGTAGGCGGTCTTTATATCTTTCAAGCTTGTCTATCGCATCTTGTATAGATTTTTCTGTCAGAGAAACGTCAATCTTCACAATTACACCTCTTTCACGACTGCTTTGAGCATGTATTTAACCGAATAGAGAGAGGGTTTGACTCCCACTATTGTAAAGTCTGCGGAAGTTGAATCAACTAATCCGTTTTCGTCCTTTGTAGGCTCGCTATCAAGCCAAATAACGTCACCTTTTTTAAAAGGGTATTCTCCTCTGTCTGTCAGCAAAACAGCATCAAAATCAGCCGTATTAAAGCCATATTCCTTGTTTTGTGCTTCTCCTCCGTCAAACGATATATTCGCACGAAAATCAACCGGCTCTGAAAAGCCTGTTTCTTCGTGCGTGTAATATATCTTCTCTCCGTCCTCTGTTTCATAAAACTTTAGATTTCCGTCCTCGTCTTTTTCATAGACTGTGACTGTTTGACCTTGAAGCGCGTATTTCATGGCTTGCTTATTAATGTCAAGCATTTTTCTTTATCTGCTTGTAAATCTGATTAACACCGGTACTTGCCATGCCCGACACAATGCCAACTGCTATTGCATCAAGAATGTTGTTTGCCGGATAACCGGGAATTACAAACATTCCAACAATACCGAGTACTCCACCGGCTACACCTACGATAATAGGAATGATATTATCTTTAACCTGTGGTATCTGCTTTGAAGCATATCCGATTAAATAAGTAATTACCATAATGGCAACTACTGTAGGTACTTGTGTAAAGTCCATCAGTTTTTCCCTCCTTTGCCTAAATGGATTTCCTCAATCTCATTTTTCATTTTTGTTACCATGCCATTACCACCGAGTGCGTGGTATGCGTCATACATCTCGCAAAAATTCTGATACGCATATGAGGGAATTTCGCCAAGCTTCATGTACTTATCATGGTATTCGATAAGCTGTACTCGTAAAAGTAGCATTGTACCTTTTCCGTTTGCTTGTCGTAGCTTCTTTTCCTCTTCAATGCGCTCATTTCTTTCTTTTGTGTCTATCGCTTTTTGCTTTTTCTGCTCTTGTAAAAGCCAAACAATATAGCCCAAAAGCGCTGTCAGAACAATTGGCAAGGCAATAATGTATGTCTGATAGATTAAATTATTCATCTTACAGCCTTTCATCTTTGGTAATTGGCACACCGCCCACCACCACTTAATGTGTACCGCCTGCTACCATATTGGTAACGCACAATCTTCTTTTTGCTATAGCACTTTGACAAAAGGGAATACTCCGACAAACAGCTTATCTCTGTCTTTCCATGTACGGCTCACTCCGCCCTCACTCAATGCGCTCATGTAGTTCTCACCGGCTTGTGAATGGTCGTAGACAGCAAGATTGATAACGACATTCTCAAACTGCTTTAAGTCAGCAGTTATATCATCATCAGTGAAAGTGTCAGGATAACACCTTTTTGCCTTTACATCTTCCGTAGCTTGCTTAATAAGCTGCTCGATTATCGGATTATCTTCTTTGTTGTCGAACACTACCACATCAGATGTTGTTTCATCATCATTCGTGACAGTTTCAATATGATATTGTTTAAGTCTGATTTTGACTTGCTCTAATGTGGTGTATTCCATGCCAAGCTCCTTATAATCCAAACTTTTCAATTAACATTTTCTTCAAGTCGCTACCATTTATTTCTGTGGCATTTTCGATACCATTTTCGCTCGCAAGCTTCTTTAGGTCGGCTGTAGACATTCTGTTAATTTCCGTTTTTGTGTATTCAGGTGGGTCCATAAAATCAGAAGGTACCGAATTGCTATTGCTTTCCGGTACCTCTTCTCCGACTTTATACCACACTCCATCATGCTTTATAGAGTGCGTTGCTATCATAAGCCTTAATCCTCCTTAACTTTGAGAACCATAACGCTATCCATGCCCTCAAATGTAGGTAATCCAATCATAGATACGATACAATGAGTGTTGATAGGATGATTGGTAGCGTATGTGTATACAGATACACCAGTCTCAACAAGTGAGAGGTTTCCGTCTGTGATACTTCCGCTTCTTTCCTCTGGAGTCTTACCAAATGTGTAATCGCCAAGGAATACTCCGGCAGACTGCGCAGATACAATACCTGTTGGTACAAAGTACTGTGTCTGCCCTGACTCATCAACATAGAGCTTGTCATATACTTCAATCTCGATACCATATCCTCTAAGGTATTCAGTAACCTGTCCTTGCTGTAATCTGATACCGCCATTGTAAGCTGTGATACCAAGCACCTGTTTCTTTGTGTCCTCTGCCTTAAGCACCATTTCCCATGTCTCTGTATTCATGGTGAAACGTGTAAGTGAGTAGCCTGTAGCCTTTGCAAAATCTCTACGAGCTGTGATAAGGTCATCGAGTGGTGCACATGTGGTAGGCTTATCCCATGCGCTTGTGCCGGTAATTGACTTAAAGTGCTTTTCCTTATGCTCTGCGCCATTGTCGGCTGTGTAATCAACGACATAGTTCTTATCGCCAAGTACAACCTTTACCTTTGGTACACCATCTGTAGGTGCGAGTAACTGCCAAATCTGTCTCTCCGGTACAACTAATGCACCCTCAATTAACATCATTGGTTTCTTTGAGATTTCACGTAATACGTTATTGGCAAGGTTAGAGTTTTCAGAAGTTCTGTAATTGTCATACTCCTGTTCCTCTTTCTCTGTTACCATATATCCCTCGCGATAAAATGGCATAGAGTTCTGAATGTCAGAGAAGCCTCCAACGTCTCTTAACTCTGCCTGTGCATCAAAGTTTGAAGCTTTGAGCGATACCGGCAGTCCGTTCTTGCCCTTAATAAATCTAAGGTCGAGTGAGTCCTGTTTACGTGTTCCAAATTTCTGTCTGCCAAGATAAGGGGCAGTTCCTAATGTCTTTTTGTAGTTATCCCACATTACACCAAGACTTCTCGCTGTAAATGCTTCTGCTAATGGTAATGCCATGTTCTTCTACCTCCTTTTAAACCTGACTTGCTACAATCTTTGGTGCGCCGTAGAAAGTAACTCTAGGTGTTGCAGTTCTAGCTTCATCTGCGATTGAAAGTGACTTAACTTTCTCCCAATCAATAGTTCCCTGATATACATATGTTCCAGGTGCATCACCCATTGTTACATCTACATCGTGTAACAGATAGCCCTTGCAATCTGCGTCATTGCTTGGGAATGGTGTACCGGCTGGCACAATCTTCATTCCGTTTGCGTCTGCACTTGTTTTCATTGTCTGTGGTACAAGGCATGCTGCTCCCTCATAAGGGAAAAATTTTAAAATTCCTTTACCCTGTGTAAAGTCTCTTACGATTGGCTTTCCCATCGTTCTACCTCCTGTTTTAAATTACATAGCTGTTTTGACTTTCGGCGTTTGCAACTGTACCGAATGAGATTTGTTCTGCATTTGCTACATCTGCTGGCTTTGAGTCGGGTTCATTATTGTTGCCGCCATTGCTTGGATTCGGAGTATTGTTGAGAGCATTTTTCTCATACTCTGCTATCGCGTTGGCTTTCATGTCGGAAATAATCTTGCCAAGTGATGTTGTGTCAAAAGAGCCGTCCTCTTTTACTACTGTCTTTACCTGTTCTGCTGTAATTCCAAAATCTGACATAGCCTTCTCACGCAAGTCTCTGACAGCGTTATCTTTCTGTAGCTTGGCTATCTGCTGATTGGCTGTCTCTAAGGCTTTATTTGCCTTTTCAAGCTCCGTCATGTTGCCATTCTGTAGCTCATCAAGCTGTGTCTGTAGTTCGTCAGCTTTGTCGGCTTTAGCCTTGTACTGATTGGCTTTCTCTTTCTCTCTTGCCATTTCCTCACCGCTCTTGTTAAGCAGATTTGTTATCTGCTCATCCGTTGCATCGGGAAAAAGCTTCAAAACATCATTTCTTGTCATTTCAATTACCTCCGTAACTCACGCTTTTGTTATCGCTGGTCGCACCAGCCGAGTTTTTCTGTTGTTTAACGCACAACTGCAAATTTTTTGTATAATAAAAAGCAACCTATAAGTTTCCTTACAAGTTGCTCATTATTTGTAATATTTAAGACTGCATCTGCACCCTGCGGTTTCTTTTACCTGTGCCCCTAAAGAATGGTCCTTTGGAAACATCATCAGTGAATTTCCGACTTCAAACGGCTCAAATATATCAATTCTTTTTCTGTCAATCTCTGCATGTGTAGGTCTGACATGTGAATCCTCTTTTGAGCGCCACTCTTTTGTTTTGTAACCCTGTTTCACCATTTCGGTTTGTAATCTGTAATTGCCGACTGCATTAGCTTCATTCGCAGCTACATTTTTCGCCCGTTTCTGTGAAGTAAAATACTCTACTTCAATATTTTGTTCGGTAGCATCAACCACCTCATTCACAATGTACCGGGCATAATCCGTAATATATGAGGGTGTTTTCTTCACCTTACAATACTGTGTAGCAATGCTCTCATATCTGATGATAAATTCTTTAGTGATAGTTGTTATCTCTGTTTCTTCCTTGCCGGATAACAAGGCAAATAGCATAACAAAGATTTTTTCAAACTTTTTAGCAAGTTTTTTTCTATCTTCCTTTTCCTCGTCAGATAAATCCATCTCACCAAAATATGTGTCATAATCTATGTCTTGTATTTCATTTTTGCCAAGTGTGTGGATTTCATCTGCCATATCAAGCTCCAAAATAAATTGACAGCCAATTATTCATCGGCTGTCTTTCCATTGTTCTTATCATTGTTATTATTGTTAGGTGTAGCTGTTGTCGGCTGTTCTTCCGGGAATAACATTTCCATGCGCTTCGCACTTTCAAGAGTAACTTGTTCAGGGTCGCTAAACATGTCAATCGTCTTGACAGCTCTCTTGTAATTGATACCGCACCTAAGTAATATTTCAAGCACTTCTGCCTTAACAAGCATGTTATCTAGCTTATTATGATTAATGTGTATCTCAACATCGCTAGGCATAAGCGTAAAGCCCTTATTAATTCTCAACCTGTTAAGAATAAGCCTAAGTGCCATTCTCTCTGATTTCTTAAGGATAGGCTCATTAATAGCTGTCCTAAGCCCAGCATCATAATGTCCGTTTCGCAGTTCTACGGCTGAGCCGGTGTCACCGCCTGTGTTGCCCTGACGATTTGCAAGGCCTTGAATACTTAAAAATCTTTCAAAAAGGTCAGTGAATACCACTTGCCCCTCTGTCTGATTAAGTTCGCTTGTCATTACATCAACATCAGCCTTGTTATCTGAACCATTGTTAGATTTAACTGCCAATGCTCCCTCTTGTCGCATTTTTCTGAATGTATCTATGTCAATCTCACAATTAACGAATTTCACCCATGCAGACACAAATTGCTCGACACCATTAATTCTGTCTGATGTAAGTACATTAATAGCGTCTGTGATTGCAATAGTCATTTCAATGTCAGATAACCGCCTTGCATTATTTGGATATTCAATCACTGGAATTGCTCTGTTTCCGTTTGTTCCGCTTGCATAAATCTTGTCGTTGCGAATATCAAACCACTCATTGTCAGTGAACACATAATAAATATCTTCTCCATCCTCGCCCTCTCCAATTTGACAAGAGAATGCCGGACGTCCGTTTGAGTAGTATGCTACAAAGGTATACATTGGATTTTCAGACGATAGATAAAAATCGCTCTCATCAAGCAACTGTCCTTGTCCATCATCATTACCGATGAATCTGTAGCCGGTACCGCATATGCTTCTCCAACGATGTATGTCTATGTCACACTCTTGTTTACTTTCTGAGTCCATCGTGATGTTAAGCTGTGTGATTTCTTCCGACTTATGGTTATCGGTGCCACGTAGCACATATTGGATTGGCTCGGCACACATCTCTGCGGTTTTGCGCTCGACAAGCTCATATGCAAGGTTTACAGCAATCTTGTTATTGATTTCCGGGCGGTTCACTTTCTGCCGATACAAAATCGGTTGGTCACCGCGATAGTATCTGTCAAGATACTCAATCTCAATAGCGTTTTGCTCGTGAATCACAAGTGCTTTATTCAGTTCTTCAACTATGTTATTTTTTGTAATTTGCCTTTTCTTTGTGAAAATAACTTGTCTGCCGTAATTATTCTGACAGACAGCCGAAAAAGGTCTTACGTTTTTATGAGCATATCTATACATCAATAAAACCTCATGCCACTTGCAGAAGTTCTCTGTGGAACCTCTTTTATCTGAAATTCTTGCGTGCCAGCCCAAAACCATATCCATTTACGGCAGTGCGTACACATTACTTTGTGGTGTTTCTTGTCGCTTTTATTTACCCACGTTAATAGCTTTCCGCAACGAGGGCACATTACACTTCGTTTTCCTGTTGGCACAATATTAATATTCTGATTATTCATGTCACCCTCGATTCACTAAAAATAGCACCCACAATCTGTGAGTGCCATTTCTAAAAGAGATTTTACGCAATGAACGAATTACGATTTTTTCATAGTTATATTATAACTGTCAATTTTTTAAGTGTATATATGCAATGATATGCAAAACTATGCACACTACTGCACATTTTCAAGATATTCTTTTCCGTAAAGCCTTTCAAACTCTTGCAAGGCTCTGCCGTGGATTGTAAATATTTTTCTTATGCTCCAATTTGTAGCCTGTGCGATTTCTTCAAAAGTGTTTTGATTGACATATCTCATTGAGAGTACGTGATAATAGTCAGTATTCTCCATACTATCAATTTGACCGATGATATGATTTCTTTTTCTCATAAATTCATCAACAAGTCTGTCTGTATCTTTTTCCAAGTCCACAATTTTAGTTACTGTACTGCCTAATTTATCTTTGTCAGATGAAACATCAACCGCTTCTTTGTCTGTTGAAACAGTAACACTACATGCTATTGTCTTAAGCCGGTATATTTCAGACAGCTTATTTTGTATCATTTTATCCAATCTGCTAATTTGATTTAAGTAAGTTTTTGTATTCATTAATAAAGCCCTCCTCTGAACGGATTGTGTACTGCTTCAACTTTTGCTATTCTACTGCCTTGCGTCATTCTTAAGGCAAAGTTTGAAAAAACATCAGGAACATCATCGAGCTGTTTTTTGCCTGTTACTGAATATCGTTTCAGCAGTGATACCATTACCCCATAAGGCTCATTGGGCTTATAAAGTGATTGGTCTTTGAAAATAATATGTTGTAAAATCCAGTTAGAACACTGAAAAATACGTGCTTCCTTATTTGTCTCTGTCGGTACGTCAGTGATGTTGCATATCCATCCTTTATTTTCAACTCGCTTATTAACTTCCATAGCCACTCTGTCACCGCCGGCATTACGCTCAAACTCACACTCTTGTACCTGATTATTGACTAATGTGTTTGACGCATTTTCATACTGCATTTCATAGTCTGCCGTATTATCGCACACGCAATCAACACAGTAATAGTCCTCACCATATTTTTGTAGTATTGGCATAACAAAATAATCTGTGCCTTTTCCCTTTGTATCGCATTGAGCTGTGATGATTTCCGGCTCGCCATGTGGCAGATTGAAGTATCTGCGGATTTTATCATCAGGAAACAATAGGCCCTCACGCTCGATAGGCTCCTGTTTATACAAACATCGGTAAGAGATTTCGTCCATGAGTAATTGTTGGTCGGCAAAAAACTCTTTCGTAAAACCACCATATTCATAATCAAAATTGCTTTCTCCTGTCACCGGGTCTACATCAGGAACCGATATTGTTTTGACTCTTGGATTTCCGACATACATGTTTTGAATGCGTCCGATAACATCATGTACGCTCCAACGAGTGGCAATATGTATCTCTTTACACGGCTTTCCGTCCGTATCTTGTGTCTTACGTTGTCTTGCGTCTACTGCGTATTTATCCCACAACTTATCAAGTATTGTAGGATTTAAGGCTTCCTCAATTCCGCCTATCATATCATCAACTAGCAAAAATTTACTTGCACGGACTTTTCCGGCATTCTTGCTTCCAACAGAAGTGCATTGTACTGACGGAAAAGGTTTGTATTTGCCAATATTGAATTGCTCCATTTTGGCATTCGTGCTTGTAACTGATAGATTAGGGAAAATGTCATGCCATGCATAATCATCATCATTAGTAACAATGTCGTATACTCCATCGTAGTACATTCGTGTAATATCGCCACTGTGTGAATAAAATAGGCTGTAGTCTTTTGGAAACCAACCGGCAACTGCCGAATGAAAAAATTTCTCAATCGTACTCTTTCCAGCTCCAGGCACTAGACTCACGCACAATATGTCGTATTTATCATCAATCATGCCTTGTAATGCGTCAACAAGTCCAATTTTGATTAGTTGCTTTCTACGTGGCATATAAAATCGGTCTTTAGGCTCACGCTTTTTCTCTATGTACTGAAAATAGCTGTCAACTATTTTGTTTTGAGCTTCAAGTAGCAAAACCTCATATTTTTTGTTTATCAGCTCATACGTGGTTTTGTGGTCGAATGCGTATTTTTCCAAGTCCCAAATCGTACCACCTGTTTTAGCTGTGCAGAAGCCCTCTATAAGCTCTTTTGCCCTCTTAGCAAGCTGTAGTCCATACTCAATGTCTTTCTCGCCATTTATGGCTACACTGCAAGCGTCTACATAGGCATTAATTACTTGCTCGTCTTTTCCTTTATTCTCTATGTAGTTTTCATATCCGTTTACTGTGGAAATAAGGCTCTGACTAGCCATAAGAAAAGCACCTCCACTTTTAAAAAGCAAAGGTGCTTATAGACCTCTGCCTATAACTGTTCTAGGGTAGCGACTAACTCCATTTGTTAGCCGGTAAAATCACTTAATCAATATCCGCAATGCTTTCTACAAAGCAATTGTAGTAGATATATCTCTTGCCATTAAAATCAAACTTAACATATCCACCATCGTTTGTATCAATATCAATCTTGCCTTCATATGTTGCAAGTTCTTTACCATCTGCCGTGTATACAGTAATTGTTCTTTGCATACCTCCATTTACATCGCTTTTCATATCTGTTACCGCTCTGTCCCATGACGCACATCCGGTCATTCCTAAGCACAATGTTAATCCTAACGCAACTGCTATAATTTTCTTCTTCATAAAAATTCCTTTCTGCTCGTATCAAATAATATTTAATTTCTGGAATGTCTTATATATTTTCGGGGTTTGAATTGCAAGCCAGTCAACCATTTCCTCATTCTTCGCCCATGCACCATCAAACCGATTTGAACTATCAGACAGTCCGCTCTCATTCAGAAAAGCGTGCATAATTTCATGTCTTAAGGTCTTTTTGCGATATGTTTCTTGTGCTTTTTCGTCCATGCCTACAAAGTATTTTTCTTCGGACATATCGGCAACTACAATCAACTTGTTTTCTTCTTCACAATAGCCTGCAAGACCTTTTTCCTTCATGTAACTGTCCTCTTATACTTTGTGGATTTCAATTCTGTATTCTGTTCCAAGAATATCTATTTTCATCGTATTGCCGCAAATAAGGAACTCGTTCTGTGGTGTTTTTATTTCTAACTTGGCTTCGTCTAATTGTTTTCGAAGTCTTGTTATTCCTTTTTCCATTTTCTTAATTGCGTCTTGATTCTCCATGCTCTCACCCCTTAAGACAATCTCTCAACGCTTGCCTGTCTGCTTCATTATCTGCCACAATAACAGGTTCATCTTCTAAAGTGGAACAATCTATAGGCTCGCCATTTCTACCGCCTATTTCGTGCGATTGCGCTTCTCTAAGTGCTTCACGTTCTATTGATTTAATTACTTCTGCCATGCTCATTTCTCAAATGCTCTCCTTAAATCCTTGCAACTATGCGTTCTTTTGCAAAATCTTTTTTGGCTTCATCGTAGATAGCCGAACTATTTTTATCAGTTTTCAGTCTATCAAATTCGCAATTAACCTTTATACCATCTTTGTTACTGCATTCTGCATGATAATCAATAACACGTACTTTCTTCTGCCATTTCCCATTGGCATAAATCTTTGTGTAACCGCCAGCTCTTGTTTTAATGATTATTTTACTTCTTGATTTCTTCATTTCTCATAAACCTCTCAAAATCTTCCGTGCATTTACAACACAAGTCGTATGTGGTATTAAAAATGCCGTTCTTTGTAACCGAATTTCCACACAGTATTCCTTTTTCAATTTCTGCACCGCACCTATCGCAAGTGCACCATTTTCTTTCATGCTCCATTTTTCATAAACCTCTCAAAATCTCTCCTACACTTAGGACATAATTCAAAACTTTTGCTTTCTCTTTGCGTTTTTCTCTTATAAATAACTCCGCAGATACCAAGGCCGTATGATTGCTTTTCTACCTCAATATTTGCAACAGCGCTATAGTTGTACTCTATTTCCACACCACACCTGTCACAAGTGCGCCATTCTTTTTGATGTTTCATTCTTCCACCAACCTTTCAAGCCAACCCTAGCATACATAAAATATCAAATTCTGATATTTCCTCCGCACCCTCTCTTGTGTGCATAAGAATTTCTTTAAGCCTTTCATTTTCTGCATTGCTGTATTTATTCCTATCATATGCTTCTGAAAAACAATAATATTTGCAATATCCATAGCCTACCCCAAGTCTGTTGCCGTGAATACTCTTTCCGAAAATATCATAATATTTTGGTACTTTTAAAATATCGTGTTCTTCATCTAGGGTACATTTCTTTTGCTCTGCTTCTAGCTTTGATTGAAGATATTTCAGAAAACTTTGTATATCCTGTTCTGATTTTGAAATATATAAAATTGTTTCTTTCATTTTTCCACCAGCTTTCTACCGCAGATAGGGCAATAATTGATTGTCATAACTTCCCAACAATCAGAATTACTGTCAAACACACCAATCTGATACGTGTTATCTTCCGCTTGCATAACCCCATCTGATAAGTTTCTGTTTGGAACTAAGCTATAATCATCAGTATTCCATTTTGTAGAATTTTCGCAAAACTCACACATGCTTCTCACTTCTCCTTCGCCTTAAACAGCGTGTCAGGAAACGGAATACCTAAAAAATACATATTTGCGTACTTCCTAAATGTTGGTCTGCTCATGTCAGCCATCTTCGCAGCTTTCGATTGTGAACATCTGCCGGCTACATATTCTGTCAATGCTTCTCGGAATAAATCAGCATTCCGTGTCTTAACTCCCTTTGCCATATTTATATCTCCGTTTAGTACTCTATAATGCCTTGTGCCAACTGTAGCAGATAGTCGCTTTTAGCAAAATGCGTTATCGAGTAGTTAGTCTCTCTTCTATGTGTTCGTCTGAAATGCTCGTTAACCATTCTATCAAGCCCAGTAAGCCCTGTTTCGTCTGCTAGGTAAACATCTGTCCACTCAAAGTGATTATGCTCCGTATCGGTCACATTGGAAAGCGACAGACATACATTAGTCAGAGTCTTATCGGTCAAGATTGGGTGAACCTTGCAAAAATATGTCTCGTACAGGTTCATGTATCTGCAAAATGCTTTTTGACTACTTCTCCGACTGTCTTGTTTTCAATGTTGTTGTCGCAGATTTCAGAGAATCTATAGAGCATATCATCTTTCTTTGCTTGCATATCCTGTCGGGTGACTCTTGCCGTCTGTTTCTCGGAAACAGATGTATGTACCTCTCCAGTAATCTCTGAATTATAGTCTCTGTTTATATTCTCTGTAGTAATCTCTGGTAATGGTCTGTCACATTGTCCTTCTCGACAGGTCATTTTGTCCTGTCGGTCTATCATATTGTCTTGTCGATTTGTCATTTTGTCCTCATCGGAATTAAATTCATCCACAAGCTCTTGTAATTTTTCAGTATCTATTGTGTACCACTTTGTTTTATCAATACCCAATTTGTTATAATTAGCAGATACAACGACTCCTTTATTTTCAAGCCTTGTAAATGTTCTCTGTATTGTCTTTTCACTCCAATACGGAAAATCTTTAGCTTTCCAATCGCTGTATGAGTTATATACCCAATATCTATCGTCAATAAAATTTTTACCGGCTTTTCTGTTAATTCCTAGCCAATAATTTAATTGATTTAGCACTATTGCTTCGTTTAAATCTCCTAAAACAAGTGCTAAATCAGTATTTATGATAAGTGTCTTTGATTTGTCAATAAATAATTCTTTAAAATTCATAAATTACCTCCTACGAAAGATAATAAGAGCGTACCGCCTTATTCGCTCAACTCTACGATTAGTAATAACAACAAACAGGCAGTCGTAGTTCTGCTTTTCGGTAGCTAACCTAGTTTGTTGTAAATAGTTGCACGGAGAGTCGAACTCCGTCAGACCAAACCATGCCAATGCATTTCAAATCTGCAAATTCTATTTTGCAAAGAGTTTTCTGTTTCCGATAATACAACTACTATCCATACATCACCCATCGACCTGAACTATTGCAGTAGTACCAGACTAAGTGGTGATAAGGAATTGATGTGGTGTGGATTTGAACCACACATGATTGTCGCGACTCTCGTCATCTAAGTTGCCGGTTTCAACGAATTATCTTACGGCAATAGCGTTTACCCATTTCGCCACACATCAACAAGGCGAAAGTCAGATTTGAACTGACGGTCACAGATTTGCGGTCTGTTGCCTTTTACCACTTGGCTATTTCGCCATATATAACAGCCGTAGCGTGACTGTTATACTGAAACTGCTTTTGTCGCTACCTTTGTACAGCTTCTACGGACTTTTTATGCCGTTTACGGCGAGGCTATTATAGTCTGTCGTAAGTTTAATCGGCAAGGTTGGGAATCGAACCCACGACAAATCAGCTATTAGCTGACTGCTCTACCACTGAGCTACATGCCGTTAATGAGGCAAAACTAATTAGGCTAGTTCCGCCTCAGCATGAAAAATTCAAAACAAGGGTAAAAGCAGAACCCTTAATTGCAGAAATGATACTATGCAACAGTTAGTCGGCACCTTTAGACAGGGACATGCGTTATGATTTTCTGTTGTTTATTGGTAGAGTGTTGCCCGGCTGTTTATCCGACTTGTATCTCACGCAACACCTTGTAGCTGCTACCATATCTTACGCTATATTTTATTTCTGCAAGCTGACTTGGTAGGACTCGAACCTACAACTACTTGATTAACGGTCAAGCGTTCTACCCATTGAACTACAAGCCAATAATGAGGGTGAAGTCTAAGGAGTGGCAACACCCTCGGGAGATATAAATTTGTATGTACTGTAGGGAAAGAACTAGCGAAACCTACAGTAAAGGGCATGTGAGGGATTGCACCTCACCTAAGACTCATATGATTTGAGTTGCCCTAGTTTAACAATTAAAGGGGGTATATATGTCTACTCTGCCTATTACAGATGTCTTTACGACAGGTTGATTTTCACGCTCGTGCATTGTGGGATTATACACGATTAAACCCTCACGAGCCTTGTGACGGCTCTTAACAGCTTTCCACTATGAGGGTGAAAGGAACTACTAAGTCCAATGTCGGGGAACCAAGTAAACCCCGAACAGGGCATGTTGGATTCGAACCAACGTATGCAGCAGTCAAAGTGCTGTGCCTTACCGCTTGGCGAATGCCCTATATTTGCTGCCACATGAAAGCTATGGCAAGTATCTGACCGAACATTACCGTAATACCAAGAAGTCTTGTGCTAACTGCCACTTTTCCGTTTAATGTGGCGTTTGCCATTCCAAATGCGATTAATGCCAGCCATACTGTTGTTGCAATTTTTAGTACAAACATGATTTACACCTCAAAATCTAATCGTCTTTATTTTCTTTCAATACTGCCTCAGCTATGCACGCAAGAACTAAAAACACTATTGAGACTACCATTGAGTATCGGTCAGAAAGGAGTATTCCGTAAAACATACAAAATAAAATTATCCATGTATACAGGCCCTTAAGAAACATTGGCATGAATTTATAAACAATCTTGTCGAAAATCTTCCATTTGCGCTTAGATTTAAGCTCGCAAGCCTTAACTGTGTACCATGCTGCTTTACTCATGTCCTCAGTTACAGAACCTTTATGGCCGGCACGATATTTATACTTGTATGCAGTAATTTCACACCATTTAGCCACATCCTTAAGTCCGTAAATATCAATCATTTCATCAATGCACTCTTTGCGGTCAGGCAAATTGTAGTGGCTAGGATGATTCACCATATCAGAATTAATTTTGTTAGACTCAAATCCTGTTAATTTCATAGCTTTTAGCTCCTTTACTGCTATATATTATATATAACTATTATTTTATCGTAATTGTATGTATATATATTATTATTGTGTATGTTGTTTAATTAATATATAACTTATGTTATAATAATAAATACTGCTTGGTGTGAATGAGGTAGGATATAAGCCTTTTTGTTTTGGCGGATATTTTGGGGGCTAAGTGGGGCGGTTTGCCGCTTTTCATATACACCCCCAGGGCACCCAATGCGCGCGTTGCTCAGCTCTCAAACATCAAGCATTTTAAATTGTGCCTATTGCATATACAATTCATCTATACCCTTTCAACTCTTCGCTAAACAACTGTTTTGTGAATAGTTGTAATAATTCAATAGCTCTCAAAGCCTTATAAATCAAGGGATTAGAATTGTGTATGTTGTATGTGCAATTACTTTGCATTATCAACCACGCAATCGTTTGTTAATGCTTTAATATTCTGACTATTTGAGCCGTTCAATTGTGGTAATTCATTAGCACTCAACGCACGCGCCTGTGTAGCTTCGTAACCAATACCCGGCTGATTCATGCCAAATTCATTATTTCCCACGAACATAGCACCCACCGGGGATTTATTGTCGTATGCCCGGTCCTTAATGCAATCTTTGCGGATCCCTTGTAACTTTTTCCAAATTTCGAAACTGGCCGGGCTTGATTCTTTGTTTAATCTCCAATTATCTACAGTACTATTATCTATATTACACCAACTACTAAAAGCTATAGTACTACATAGTTTATTATATATATCACTAAAATATATATATTCATCACATATAGAATTTAATATATTATAATTATATTTATTGTAATTAGTAGGTATATATGGATTATCATATAGCCGTTTATCTTTTAATATACTATTGTCACTGAATATAATTTCTCCGACTCTTTTACAAACTGCTTTCCAAGGTCTTTGGCCTTCGCTCTTTAAATCCTCAATTTGTAGCTCCTGACATGCCTGATTAATAGCCCTCTCGAAGTCCTCTCGATAGAGCTGAAAAGTGCCAAAATCAGCAATTAAATGTTTAGTTATATTTCCTTTAATTTTTTCCATTTCAGCACCTCAAAATCACAAAATAAAAAAGCCCGTACCGCTTGGAACAATTCCAAACAATACGAGCTAACCGGCATTCGCTTATTAATTAAATTTAAAATTATAATAATCAAATATACTTGTTTTGTCAATATATAGAATTACTGGATATATAATAATTTACTGTATTGATTAATATATACATACATCAGGCATTAATATATATTAATTATATTATATAATAAAAAGCCGGTCACAAAAACCGACTTTTTGAAAAGCAATATTTAATTTTTTAATTTCTAAACGGGCTAAATTTGCTTGTGTCGTGGCTCTTAATAATCCGGATTGCCTCGCTTCTTGCAAAATCGTTATTTAAGAGCTTCGCGCAATACTCAAAATTGCCTAGCTTGTAAATCTTTGCTATTTCTTCTCCGTCCTTGGTGTAGGTTGCCACGGCTTGCACCTCTTCGAAAGTCTTGCTGTTTCTTTTTGCCTTCACATTCTCAATATCAAAGCTGATCCAAAAATTATCGACTTTAATTCTGTTAATATTCATACTCTTTATACCTCCAATTATTGATTTTTTGTTATCTATTCGACTTTGAATTTATCCAGGTATTTATCAATTAACTTGTCTGCACGGCCCATATATCCAAGTGCAAGACTTTCAGCCTCTTCGTAGCTCAAGCCGTCCAACTTATACGTGCTATCGTCTGCCACATCTTCAACCGGCTCAAAGCCAATTACGGGCAAATTGCAGCCACTCAAGCAATTGTTAATACTGTTAACGCTTGTCTCGCTTAATAAATCAACTATAAGCGGATAATTGCCACTTTCGGAGATAAAAATATCCCTTTTGTTGTCGCTTAAAAATTCCTTTTGAACTCTTAGCCACTCAATCGCTTCTTTTTGTTCTTCTGTCATCAATTTAAATTTGCTCATGCTTTATCTCCTTTCAAACTTGTTGACTTGTTACAAGTACATTATATGTATTAGTGCTTAATTTGTCAATACCTTTTTATACATTTTGTGCTTAATCAATCAAGCCCGGAATTTTGGAATTTAGATTAAAGCACTTAATTATAATTATCGCATGCAATAATGATACATCTTTAACTAATCTTTTCCTATATTTATAAAAAATTGCGTCCGGGATTCCTGTTATCTGCTCAAAATCCGCATATCTATAGCCTTTTGAAAATAAAATTGCAATTTCATCGAGAAAACTATTAATTGTTTTAGTTGCTACTTTTTCCGCCTCGCACCTCGTTAAATTATCCGCAAACATTGCATATATTATAATATAATTACGTAAGCGCGGTATTCTTGAGCCGTTAGCATATGCGTTAATCGATTTGTAATTTAATTTTTTTCGTGCTGCAAGTTCTTTGCAGGTTATGCCCTCTTTATTAACATTATAATTGATGAGCTGTGATATTTTTGCAGTTATTTCTTGATTCGTCATTTTACACCCTTACCACTATATATTAGCGCCTTATATGTAATATGGTTATTTCTTCATTCTATCCATTTTGTCAAGTTCCGATAATATAAGTTCTCGGGCAAAAGCACTTGTTTTTAGTCCGTATGCATTTATTCTGTCTATTGTTCCCAAAGGCAAAATAATATTTATTCTATCTTTATTTTTCATACATCTTTTGACGGCCTCGCGATTTTTCTGTGCCTGTATTTCCTTTATATTATCCATTTAATACACCTCTTTTTTACATTTATTTATATCATTATATTATAAAATGTGCTTAATATCAATATATTTTTAGTGCTTAATCAAAATGCATAAAAACAATGCAATTATTAGTGCTTAACTTTATGCATTATGTCAATTGTTATTAGTGCTTAATTAGTGCTATTATAAAACCAACAAATAAATCAGTACCAAAGAAAAGAGGGACAAAATGAAAACATTAAAAGAAAGACTTGAAGAACTCGAAAAGGAACTTACTCCAGTATGCAAAGCACACGAGGACGACTGCAACAAATGCCCTTACAAATGCACAAAATGCCGTGAGTATGCAGAGATTGCAGCAGAGCTAGAAAGATAGAAAGAGAGGAGCAAAAATGAGAACCGGGCTATTTATCAATTGGGAAACTGGCAGTAAAAACAGTAACGCAATCAGCGAGTTGAAAAAGAATAATATTTTGTTTGAGTATAACCACTTCGGGGAACTCACAGCCGATTTTTACGGTATCGGAATTTTTGAAAAAGTTGGCTTTGAGCACGTCCAAGGTGATGTGTTTGAAATCTGTATAGCATAGCCGAAACGCTCCAACTTTGGAGCGTCCACCGCGGAACGGTCTCCCGGTGCTGATGATGGCAGACCAGAAAGGGCGTAAAAATGAGATATTGCGGACGACAGAAAAACGGAAAAGCGTTGCTATTAATGGACGATGAAATTATAAACAATGCGCTTGAACAGGAAAAAAGCGGAATAAAACCGCATTATGCTTTTTACGATTATAAGAAGCATGAAAAAATAACTCCGGCCGGCTGGCTTGTGTGGTCTTTAAGTGATGGCGGTTGCGGTGTAGTTTACCGCCGTAAAGATGGAAAAATGATTATTACAACCGGGCTACAAGGGGATTTTTGTTATTGTTAGGGGCGCAACTATGAGAGATTTTATCGAGCTTTTAAAGGCTTTCGGGCTTTTTGTGTCGTGCCTTGTAATTGGGTATGGTGGTTTGTTTTTATTTTTTTATTAAATTGCAATTAGTAAGTTACATATTTCAACAAAAAGTCGCATAACTCAACTGATACTATCGACTTAATTTTTATTTAATTAGGAGAAATAAGAAAATGACAAGAATTGAGAAAATGATAAAAGACGGATATCCCAAAATTATAAAAGGTAATGGAGGATATAGAGCATATTTGAAAGATATGCAGTCTCTAGGTGGTGGTGATTATATGGCTATATATCGTTATCCTGGTGGGGAATGCTGTCACAGCCTAGAAGAGATACAAAAATGCTTTGAAATCATCGAATAATAAGGGATGATATTGGAATAATTCGCAAGCTAATAGCAATACAAATTAACAAAGGTATTCCAGCCGGTGCAAGTCCGGCTATTAGCTTTATATAAGGCTTTTCAGGTCTTATATTATCAATTTAATTATTTTATTTATTGGTGCTTTTATACGGCTTTACGGCTGTATATATTGCACTCCGTCTGCGCGTCCGGTAAATAATCGCGTCAAAAGGTCTTATAAATGCCTTTATATTTATATCAGGCTCAAGAGGTGCAATGCTTGAACAAATAATTGTGCGCCCTTATAGGTGCTTTGCGTTACCACCTATAAAAACAGATTAACGCACGCATGAACCGCGAAAAGGTCAAAAATGTAACTATAAACCATGCACAAAACAGAAAAGAGGGTTGGCGGATGGACAATAACGAACTAAAGAGCCTTGATGCTGTAGAGAATGAAATAAAAGCTCGCTACAACGGCAAATATACGAGCGCACCGGAATATCAGGCAAGCGAGCGAGAGACACGAAAAGCAATCACGAATATATTTAAAAACGTGGCGGAGCTTGGAACGTGTGACGATGTTCTAACACTCATCAGTGGGAAAGAATATAGGCGCACGGCTTTTATTAACTATCTGAATCATGAAAATTATATAAGCCCAATTATAAAAGCTTGCTATAGTTAGGGGGTGTATTATGCCAAAATATGAGTACTTAGGCAAAAGGGAAATCTATAAGCGTGTTCAGGCGCTAGGCTATGAAGTGCCGAAATTAAGTGATTTTAATTATATCAAATATGATTGTATCGAGTGGATGGAGTGCCACGAGTTAAAAATTACAGTTCAGAGGTGCGGTGAATGGTTGCAAGTCGTAGAAAAACGCGCACACGTTCACCCAGTCACATTGTTTTGTGACTACAGAGACGGAAAATATCTAACGCGCTATTAGGGATATGAGAATATCCCTTTTTGTCGTGCAGCCGTTCAAGTTGTCGCAAGTTATCCGGCTATGCATCCGGATTATATGTACATTGACAAATCAATAAAAATATTCTATGATTTTATGATATACACATTAAAGCCGTGTATTTGACCATTTAAGGCGCTTTAAACGTGTTAGCGTGGATTTTATCGAGTGCGCTATAATAAGCCGTAAAATGAGCCGTTCACAATGCATAAAAATATAATTATAGCATTGCAAGTCGTCAAGCCGTGGCAAGTTGTACCGGGTGCGAGTCGTTACGAGTCAGGCACACCAAGTCATAGAAATTGTTTAAATTTTCAGAAAACTTCACTCAAATAAAGTGCGGTGCGAGTTCTTTACAAGTTCTCGACAAGTTTTCGGAAAATTTCGTGAACGGATTTTTGAAATTGAAAAATCCAAAAGGTAGGGGGGTGCAAAATATTCTTGACAAAATTTTTAAAAATTTTGAACCGCCAAAAAATAAATACTCTTGGTACTGTAGTCACTCTCTCCTAGTTCTTCAATCAATTTCTGCCGTGTCATTTCCGGATTAGTCCGGTGTATGTATTCTAATAGTCTGTCTATCTTATCCATATTTCTGCTCCAGTAAATTAAATATTTTGTCAGCCGTGTATACAATGTTTCTTCCGTACAAGCTCATGAAGTCTGCGATTATTTCTTCTGTCTCTATGTCAATGTCACAGCCGTATGAGAACGAGTACACATGCACTAGCTCGTGGCATAGTATTTTGTCAGCCATGTAATCAGACACATTGTCAACTATCGTTACTGTCTTGGTTGTGCTGTCGGTTACTCCCAAACTTATTGTGCCGTCAGACCGCCTTAATTCGCCCGATGTAGGCTTTTTGAATTGTATGTGCCACAATATATCATTAACGTTAATAAACATCTGTATGCCCCCTTTTTGATTTAAACTCCTCGAAATCGAGTCCTTTAAAAAATGGCTATGAGCATTGCTACCCATAGCCTTAATAATTACAGTTTTGACGCGAGATTGCTCATTTTGGTGCGCAAAAGATTGCGTTCATCAGGTGTCATGTCATTTAAAAGCTCCGATATATCTCCGCTTAATTCACGGATATACATGTCAAGAGCTTTCATTTTATGCTCTTTGTCCTCTGTTGAAGCTCCTTTGTGCATTTCCTTTGTCTCGGTATAATGCCTCTTTGCTCTGTCATAATTGCTTTCACTCACATGTGGCGCAATTGGTTCAGAGTAGTACATCTTACCTTGGTTCTTATCCATGTCACGCATATACTCCATGTCGTTGTAGTTTATCGGCATATGATAATAAGGCGGTTCATCATATCCTCTGCGTATTCCATGACCTTTTGGGGCAAATCTGCCATTCGCATAGCGATAGTGGTCGTAGTATCTTCTGTCCGGATAATCTTCGTACTGTTCGAGCATACGCATAATATCCTCATTATCTTCTGACTTTTCCATAGCTTCAACAATTCTGTAATCTTTGTCAAAGCAAGCTATGTTCTTCGCTATTTCTGTAAAATCCTTTAAATCGTCAAGGTTTTGCCCCTCAAAATTGTCAATTCCAATTCCGTCAACTTTAGCCTTGACGCATTCCATTATCTGTTTAGCCCATTTATGCATACCATCAAGCCTCCCTTACTGCAATTAAGTTACTATTCTGTACTTCAATAGCCTGTGCAGATGTATTCTGCACCGCTACTGTACTGCAACAGTTACAAGGTACATCCACGTATGCTTGAGCTGAGACGTTAAACATATTTGAAACTGCGGCTGGAGTAACTATCATTCGTGTTGACTGTAAAGGCTCTCCGTCTACTGCAATGGCAAGTGAAATAGCCTCTACTGTGCCACCTGTAGGTATCTGAATATTGCCGGAATACGATACTAAAAATCTAGCCTTGCACTGATTTGTGATACCTCTTAGCTTGATAATTCCACTTCCGGTCCTGTGTACGATACATTTTGTTCCGTTTACGGCTGTCTCTGTAAATGCCACATCTTCTCCGGCTGAAACAGTCTGTAATGCGATTCCTGTTATTTCCATTATTTTTACCTCTCTTTCACAAAATAAGGGCAAACATTATAGTCTGCCCTTTATCTTCCCGACATTTGTGTCGGTAACATCAAGTAATACTGTTTAGCAGACATAATCTCGACTAACTCTCGACTAAACTTGGACTAATCCTCGACTAAAAATGGTTTTTAATCGGTTTAGATTGAGTTAAACTCAATTAAGATACTCAATTATTTATTTTTGCGTAGCTGCTATTTTTAGCTACTACTTTTAGCAGCCACATCCGGTATTGCATCCACATCCGTAAGCATATCCGTAAAGGTTGCTTGCTGGGAATGATGGAACCGGTGTAGGTCTTACTGCATCAATAATCTGATTTGTTTGCGCTGCCATTGTGGTAGTCAAAAGTGCGTTCTGTCTATCCTGTGAAGCAGCTCTGCGTAAATCATTGTTCTCTGCCTGTAATGTAGCTATCTTGTCATTAGTCAGGAAATCAAGGATAGCTCTCGTTCCTGCCTGCTGGCTGTCAATAATATCTCTTGTATTATTGTTCATTGTGTTCTGCAAAGCGCAGGTGTTGGTTGCCATATTGTAGTTTACGCCCTGAATGGCTTCTCTTGTCTCACAGCAACAGTTAGCAAGCTGTGACTGTAAAGCGTTGGTATTCTGCATATTAGCAACTGTATCAGCGTTAATAGCCTGTTGGATGCCGTAGCCTGTCTGCATAATATTTGTGTTAATACCGTTAAAGCCTGTGAGCATACTGTTGTTCATAGCATAAAAGCCATCGCATAAGCCGTTTGAGATACCATCAAGTTTTGAGACAACTGCCTGGTTGTCAAAGCCTCTCTGAATTTCACTGCCGACACCGCCATTCATTCCGTTTCCTCCGAATCCGTTACCGAATCCACCCCATCCGAAGATAGCAAAGATAACGATAATAAACCATAACCATGAGCCTTCTGCGCCCCATCCGTTGTTATTTCCGTTTCCGTCAATGTTCGCAACAAGCGGAACGGATGCATAATTACCTGTGTTAAACATAGAATTTACCTCCATAATTCATTTTTATATACATAATCTTGCAAGAATTAGTATCACATTCCTAATTGACTTTTAAACGACTCAAAAGCCTTATCTGCGTCAATTCCCTTTTCTTTGCACAAATTCCTAGCCATCTGTTCAATGCCCTTGGAATCCCCCTTTTGAGCCATCTGCATAGCATTTCTGGCCATTGGATTGCTCATTACACTGTTATTCCCCACTATTTGTTGTAAAAGTTGCTGTGGGTTTCTCATGCCTTGTAACATCTGCATAGGATTCATTAAGACTCACTCTCCTTTTGCGTTCTTGAAGCTTTTCTCTGTGTTCCTAAAGATTTATCAAATCTATCTTCTAACTGCCCTATCTTCTCTGATAATTCCTCAAACTTATTCAGAAATAGCTCTGTGCTTTCGTCTGATAGGGTAAATTTAGCATTTTCTGTATTAGCCATAGAATTTACTGTCTGATTATCTTTAGGGGCTGTATAAGGCTTATACACAATCGTGTTGATAGTTCCGTCAGCGTTCCAGCCCTTAACATATATCTCCGACATATCCTGCTTCGGGAAAAATGCCATTGAGCCATCCATAGGAACCTCGTTAGCGTTGATATTTTCAACTGCTTGTACTATTCTTCCGTTAATGCCTGCTATCTGCTGTGACATAGGCTGCTGATTCATCTGCATAGGCTGCTGTTGTAAGCTCTGCTGATAATTTTGTAAGAAGTTCATTCTATCCATATATGGATTTTGAGATTGTATATAAGGATTATTCATCATAGGTGCCTGATAAGGATTGTTCATTGTCTGCCTCCTCTAAAACTTCCTCGATTGCTTTAATGACAAGAGATAATGTCATCAGGTCGATTTTTTGTAACTCACTTTTAGCAAATATTTGTTCTCTCACTTCATCGTCAAACATAACATCATCTCCTTATGCCTAAATTGTGGCATAAAAAAAGAGAAGAGCATTTCCATGTTCTTCTCATATTTGTGTCATATAATGGCTTTTCTATATACAATTTTTACTACACACTTTTTGGGGTGGTTACTACACAGTTACTATACACTTTTTGTATTAAAATACATTAAAATACATAGAATTTTATATTTTTTACGATTTTACGAAAACCTCGCAGTCCCTTTATTTTCCTAGGATTGCGCCATTATTTACGAAATCGTATGGCACTCCTTGATACACATAATAATTAAGCCAGTTGGAATAAAGTATATTGCCGTGCGACCGCCACTGTAAAAGCGGCTTTTGTGTATCATCATTATTCGGATAGTAGTTCACCGGCATATCTATATCAAGCCCCTTTTTCTTATCCCTCTCGTACTCATTGTGAAGAGTATATCTGTCATACTCAGGATGCCCCATCACAAAAATCTTTTTACCGTCCTGATCCATCAGAAGGAATACTCCGGCATCATCCGACTCCGCAAGTATGGTAAGCTCCTGATGCTTTAATATATCCTCCTTTAAGACCTCGGTATGCCTTGAGTGTGGTGCGTAAAACACGTCATCGAAGCCTCTGACAAGTGGGATTTTTCTGTTCTTTACACGGTGCGCATACACACCAAATTTCTTCTTCGGAAGCACACGCTTTGGTATGCCGTAGTGATAATACAATCCTGCCTGTGCACCCCAGCACAGATGAAGTGTGGAGAAAGCATGTGTCTTGCTCCACTCCATTATACTGCATATCTCATCCCAGTAGTCTACCTCCTCGTATTCCATAAGCTCAACCGGTGCCCCTGTGATTATCATGCCGTCAAAGTATCTGTCCTTTATATCGTCAAAGGTCTCGTAAAATTTGTTCAGATGACTGAGTGATGTGTGAGTGGCCTCATGAGTAGATGTGGTCACAAACGTTACATTGACCTGTATAGGGGTATTTGACAGCGAGCGCAGTATCTGAAGCTCTGTGTCCTCCTTTAATGGCATGAGATTTACAATCGCAATCTCCAGCTGTCTGATGTTCTGATGTGATGCCCTGTTTTCGTCCATCACAAATATATTTTCTCTCTCAAGTATTTCCTTTACAGGTAAATCATTTTGTGTCTTTATAGGCATTTTATAACCTCTTTTCTAACGCCCAAACATCTCTATAAATGTATCCTCCGAGATGATAGGTATTCCTAATTCTTTTGCTTTTTTATTTTTTGATGAAGTAGATTCAGTGTCGTTGTTTACCAGATAGTCTGTCTTTTTTGACACGCTTCCTGTCACCTTGCCGCCCTGTGACTCCACATAGGCCTTAAACTCGCTTCTGTTGGCAAAATCATGCACATCGCCTGTGATAACAAAGGTCTTGCCGTTTAAGCTTCCCTCCGACATATCCTTTATATCGACCTTTTCTATGTCAAGCTCCTTAATCAGTGCTTCAAACATCGCGCTGTTTTTTGGATTTGCATACCATTCAAGTATGGAGCCTGACTTTTCCTGGCCTATACCGTCTATATCCACAAAATCTGTGGCATTTCTCATTCTGTCCGCAAAGCCATCAAAGCCTATTGCGTTGACAATCTTCTTGCCTGCATCGGTACCTATAAGAGGTATACAGAGTGCAAATATCAGATTGACCGGGTGGACATGTCTGCTTTTTTCGATGGCAGTCTGCATATTCATGCATGATTTTTCTCCAAAACCTTCCATGCTGCTTATCTTATCAAAATGCTCTGGCAGATGGTATATGTCAGGGAACTGTTTTATAAATCCCTCATTTATAAATTTTAGCATTGTCTGTACCGAAAGTCCATCTATATCCATTCCGCTTTTGCTGACAAATCTTGAAAACTTTTTGACATTCTTGGCTGTACAGTCAGGGTTTGTGCAATGCAGCGTCTTCACACCGCTGTTTTTACTCACAAATATGCGTGTCGGATGATGGCACACCGGACATTCCTTCGGTATCTCAACTTCTCCCACCGCATCCTTTACAGCTATGCATTTTGGAATAATCTTGTTGGCTTTTATCACGGAAAGTGTACACTCTTTTCCCACTCCAAGCCTTTCTATTTCAGTCAGATTGCAAAGCGAAGCTCTTGAAACCGTTGTGCCCTCTATCTGCACCGGCTCAAAAACAGCCACCGGCGATATTGTCGAAACCGCACACGACCATTCAATATAACGAAGTCTCGTATCTACAGCCTCATCCTGCCACTTGAAAGCAAAGCCGGCTCTCGTAGCATGATGTCCTGTGACGCTTCCGCCTGCAGCGTAGGCAGTGTCATCATAGCATATGACAAGTCCATCCACAGGCACATCCATCCTGCCACTCTCGACATCCCTTGTCCAGCGTTTTACAGCCTCATCAAGGTCTGCCGCATCTGTTGCCTCCCTTTTGACAACATTGAATTTCATATCACTAAGATAGCTCATTCTATCCCCCCATGATATGATATCATCATCTATATGCACGAGTGTAAACGCATAAAACACTACATGTCTGCGCTTCACCTCTTCCACATCATCGAGATTTAATGTACCGGATGCAAGGTTCCTTGGATTGGCATATTTCTCATCATCGTCCTCGATTGTATCATTTAACAGCTTAAAATCCGTGTAGGAAATTGTCGCTTCCCCTCTTACAACCATATGTCCCTTGTATGGTATCTCCTTAGGGAAGCCGCTTATGGCATCCTGCAAAAAGGTGATGTTACTTCCTACAGTTCCATTTCCTCTCGTCAGTATTTTCACAAGCCTGCCACCGTCATATGTGAGCACGAGTGTCAGTCCGTCAAGCTTCCATGAAAGCCAGATTGGCATATCACCTGCCCATTTCTTAAGCTCCTCAATGCTCTTTGTCTTGGCAAGTGAAAGTGCCGGATACTCATGCGGCTCACGATTTCCAGCCTCTGCCTCATAGCCTGCATTCTGTGTCGGACTGTCATGGCGGATATATCCTGTCTCTTTTTCAAGCTGTGTAAGCTCATCAAACATTGCATCCCACTCGTAGTTTGGCATTATTTCATCTGCGCCGTTGTAGTAAGCTTTTGACGCGCGGTTAAGACTTTCAACAAGCTCATCTATCTTATCTTTTATTTTGTTATTCTCCATGCTGTAATAATCCCCTGTCTGCTTTACTTTGCTCTTCTATCCTGATATTTCTTATCCGTATGTTTCTTATCCGTATATTTCTTATCAGAATGATCCTTATTCGTATCAGGCATAACCGGCTGATTCGAGGAATCCGCAATCAGTCTTTTGAGCCCCTTGTATTCAAGTGGTGTCACTGCCCTGTACTTTCCTCTTGGCAGGTCACCAAGCTCAATATTCATGATTCTCACTCTCTCAAGCTTAACCACACGGTAGCCAAAGTATTCACACATCCGTCTTATCTGTCTGTTGTAGCCCTGTGTCAGAATAATCTTAAACTGCTTTGAGGACAGCTTTTTCACATGGCACTTTCTTGTTGTCACACCAAGCTCTACAAGCGGTACGCCTCCTGCGAGCCCTCTGATGAAACTGTCAGATATTGTTTTGTTTACTGTGACAATATACTCTTTTTCGTGTCTGTTGCCAGAGCGCATCATCTTGTTTACTATCTCGCCATTGTTGGTCAGAAGTAAAAGTCCCTCTGAATCCTTATCCAGCCTGCCAATGGGATAAATGCGCTTTGGGTAATTAAGATAATCTATCACGTTGTTTTTTTCCCTTTTTTCTGCTGTGCAGACTATGCCGGCCGGCTTATTGAGGGCAATCAGTATCATCTCTTCTTCCTTTGATACTACCTGTCCATTATATGTGACAGTCTGTCCCTTTAGAACTCTGTCACCTGTCTTTGCTGTCACACCGTCTATTCCTACTTTGCCGGCTTCTATCTGCCTGTCTGCCTCACGCCTTGAGCACACGCCCGCTTCACTGAGGAATTTATTTATTCTTACACCATTTTCTTCCATACCATATCCTCTTTTTAGATTGCTTTATCCGATATACATAAACCAAACAGCAGCCTTTTCTACTCTTTACAGCAGCCATTTGCTATGTAGATTAAAACACGGAGACCTTTAAGCCTCCGTGTTGCTTCTTATGATTGTATGCACATCTGTTACTTTATATTGCTTTTACTGTCCTACTGTCTGGAGATTCTCTGTCTTGATATAAGCTCTGCCATTTGTTCCGGCGCTGTAGGATACTATAGTCCAGTCTCCCTCTGTGCCATATGCTGTAAGTGTTACCTGTTCCTTTAAGAGACCAAGCTCCTTTGCATCTGTGCTTGCACCGTCACGTACCTTTACAACATCCTTTGTCACTACCTGATACTCAGCCGGTGCCTGTGGCTGCTCGGCTGTCTGCTGATTGGCTGCATTTGTATCTGTGGTCTGTTGATCTGTGGTCTGTCCGGCATTTGCATCTGTGGTCTGCTGATCTGTGGTCTGTCCGGCATTTGCATCCGTAGTCTGCTGGTCTGTAGTCTGTCCGGCATTTGCATCTGTAGTCTGCTGGTCGCCACTCTGTGATGCATCATCTGCCTGCTGTGTATCTGCCTCTGTAGTCTGTGTGTCTGCATCAGACTTCTTTAAATTGGCAATGCCCGACGATGTGTACCACTGCTTTATAGCACCTGTGAGTGTTGTCTCAAGCATAGTCTTTAAATTGGCATCAGAACCGACCGCCTGCTCATATGCCTTTTGTACCTCCTCATGCAGGTCTGCAAACTCAGATGAAGCAGTATACTTAGAAATAAGCTCCATAATATCGTCATCGAGTTCATTCTCACAGTATGTTCTGTTGAAATTACTATATACATTGTTTATAAAGAGCTTTCCGTCCTTACCTGTCTCTATATAAAAGAAGTCAAGTGTAGGTGCCTGTGTATCAACTCCCGTAAACTTTATGCTGTTTTTAACAGACACAAAGTATGTTCCCTTTTTCAAACCGTTCTTGGTGTAAGGTGTAATGTCATTGACTGACTCATAGTACTGGCTGACAACACCAATATAACTCTTCTCGTTGTCGCTCATAGGTGTCGCAAGCTTGCCAAGTGTATCAAGGTCATCACCCACGTATGCCTTGTAATAATCAGCAAGTAATGTGCTGATATCGTCCTTGGCGTCATTTGTGTAATCCTTTTCAAACTCAAAATCCTTCACCGAAATCTCTGTCTGTGATCCGGCTTCAGTATTGGATTGTCTGCCATTATTGCCTCCTGCGACAACTACTATAAGTATAAGTATGAGTCCTACAAGTACACCTGCTACTCCAACGTATTTTTTATTTTCTGCACAAAACTGCTTTATATTATCCAATGTTTCCTTGTTAAAAAAGTCCTTCATGTGATTCCTCCATTAACCCAACATATCAAAATCAAAGTATGTGACCGACGCGAATCGAACGCGCACTCGCCGGAGTCGGAGTCCGGAATTTTATCCATTAAACTACGGTCACAAAAAAAGTTACCAACTATTTATATCACATCTTTTACTTTTTTTCAATGTTACTTTTTTCTTATTATAGTCTTTTAGTGTTTTATTATAACTTTTTATGCATACTATTATAATTGATAAAAATTTGACAATATATTTCATTTATCTTATTATTTAACTGTTTGGGCATTATATATTGGAAATTTTTTCCGATATGCCATAAAAATATACCATTTTAATTAATACAATTACAATTTATATAAGGAGCAGTATTATGAGTTTCACATTTTTAAACCAACTTCCAACTCCTGCACAGATTAAGGAGGAATATCCTCTGTCAAAGGAGCTTACCGAGCTTAAAGCGAAGCGCGATGCAATGATTTCAGATGTTATCTGCGGAAAAGATGATAGATTTCTCGTCATTATCGGACCATGTTCAGCCGACAACGAGGATTCAGTCTGTGACTATGTCAGCCGTCTGACAAAGATTCAGGAGGATGTAAAGGACCGCGTAATCATCATTCCTCGTGTATATACAAACAAACCAAGAACAACCGGCGAGGGCTACAAGGGAATTGCCTCACAGCCTGACCCTGAGAAGGCTCCTGACATGGTTGAAGGTCTTATCGCCATGAGAAAAATGCACATCCGTGCCATCGCAGAGAGTGGACTCACCTGTGCAGATGAGATGCTTTACCCTGAGAACTGGGGCTATGTTGAGGATCTTCTCTCATATGTGGCAATCGGCGCTCGTTCTGTTGAGGATCAGCAGCATCGTCTCACCGTCAGCGGCTTCGATGTGGCCAGCGGCATGAAAAACCCTACAAGCGGTGATTTTTCCGTCATGCTCAATTCTGTTTACGCAGCACAGCACCCACATCATTTTGTTTACAGAGGCTATGAGGTTGAGACATCAGGAAATCCTCTGACTCACGTTGTTTTAAGAGGTGCTGTCAGCAAGCATGGCAACACTACAACAAACTACCATTACGAGGACTTAATCCGTCTGCACGAAATGTACGACAAGATGGACGTTGTCAACCAGGCGGCTATCATCGATACCAACCATTCCAACTCCGGAAAGAAGTTCAAGGAGCAGATTCGTATCGCCAAGGAAGTTATGCACAACAGACAGCTTTCCTCTGATATCAAATCACTTGTCAAGGGTCTTATGATTGAGAGCTATATTGAGGAGGGCAGCCAGAAGATTGGTGAGCATGTCTACGGAAAATCCATCACCGATCCATGTCTAGGATGGGAGGATTCAAAGAAGCTTATCTACGACATTGCAGAAATGAATTCTTAAACCACAAATTATGCACACATTTTTTTACAAAACACAAGCCACAGGAGTATATATCCTGTGGCTTGCATTATTTTGTCGGTTTATTATTTAATCATATTACTATAAGCAAGAACTGCACTGACTGTTTTGGAATCCTGGATTTTTCCGGCATAAATCATGTCGCACAGCTCCTTTAGAGTGTATATTTCTACATCGATTGACTCGGCATCATCTAGATGCTGCTTGCCCTTTTTCAGGTTTTTAGCAAGATAGACATCTACTTCTTCGTTGCAAAAGGCAACTGTTGTGCGAAGTGAAAGTAAAAACGAGATATCATCAGAGCTGTAGCCCGTCTCCTCCTTAAGCTCCCTTTCTGCACACAGTCTGGTATCTTCTCCCACAAAGTCTCTGCAGCCGGCCGGAATCTCTATTGTCTCCCTCTCGAGAGCATTTCTATACTGACGCACCATGATTATCCTGCCGTCATCAAGCACCGGAAGCACTGCCGCAGCGCCCTTTCTGTGTGAAACAAAATCCCATTCCTCAGTCTTACCGTTTGCAAACTGCATTGTATCCTTGTATATATCGAGTATTGAGCCCTTATATACAAGCTCTCTTTTTTGCCGTTTCATTTCATCAATCATTTTTCCTGTTTACCTTCTAAATAATTTAAATTCAGAGTATCGTTTTGATTAGAAATCCACCTCTGTATCATAATAGCAGCATTTGAGAAGCTTCTCCATCTCCTCCTGGCTTGGCTGGCGAGGATTTGAGCCTGTACAAGCATCAAGGATGGCATTTGCAGCAATCTCAGGAAGTCTCTCAAGGAATACTTCCTCCGGTACAAAGCCCTGCTCTGTTGGATAGCTGTCTGCTCCGTAATTCTTGATGCAGTGTGGGATATTCAGATCATCATTCATGCCACGTAAGTATTTGATAAGAAGCTCAACCTTCTCATCAAGTGTCTCTCCACCCAGTTTCATGAAATCTGCTATTACGCCATAGCGTTCCTTCGCTGTCTCATCCTTTGCATTAAAAGCAATAACCTTTGGCAGATACATGGCATTGGCTGCTCCGTGGATGATATGTGCACCATAATCAGCAAAAGCTGCGCCTGTCTTGTGTGCCATGGAATGAACTATTCCAAGTAGTGCGTTGGAGAATGCCATTCCTGCCAGACACTGCGCATTGTGCATCGCATCTCTCTTTGCCATATCACCATTGTATGAATCAATCAGGTCATGCTGTATCATCTCTATTGCATGGAGTGCAAGCGGATCTGTAAAGTCACTGTTGGCTGTTGATACATATGCCTCGATGGCATGTGTCATGGCATCCATTCCTGTGTGTGCAACAAGCTTCTGTGGCATTGTCTCTGCAAGCTCAGGGTCTACGATTGCAACATCAGGTGTTATCTCAAAGTCTGCGATTGGATATTTGATACCCTTCTCATAATCTGTGATGATTGAGAACGCAGTAACCTCTGTTGCTGTGCCTGATGTAGATGAAATAGCACAGAAATGTGCCTTCTTTCTAAGCTTTGGAATACCAAATACCTTGCACATATCCTCAAATGTGATATCCGGATACTCATACTTAATCCACATAGCCTTAGCTGCATCTATAGGTGATCCACCACCAATTGCTACAATCCAGTCCGGTTCAAACTCAGCCATGGCAGCCGCACCTTTCATGACTGTCTCAACTGACGGATCCGGCTCAATTCCCTCAAAAAGCTTTACCTCCATGCCTGCTTCCTTCAAATAAGCCTCGGCTTTGTCTAAAAAGCCAAATCTCTTCATTGAGCCTCCGCCCACACAGATAATAGCCTTCTTTCCCTCAAAGCTCTTTAATGCCTCAAGCGCACCCTTTCCGTGATATAAATCTCTTGGTAATGTAAATCTCTGCATTGTAAAACCCTCCATATGATATTTTATTATATAGTTTCTCCCTTGTAATATTTATAAATATTGCAGCCATCAAATACTAAATAGTTGCTAAATATTACACTTACCATTTTATAACATTTTACTAATTTTGTCACGTACTATTATCTATTTTTGTGAATACAGGATATCTTATACATATATTTTTATGCAATATATACAAATTTCTTTAGTAGTAATGAACAGTTACCGATAATTTATTTCATACCATAAGCACTACATTGTAAAAATCGGCTGCATTTACGTTTTTATTTTTTACAAAAAAGAAAAGGCTTCATAAGAAGCCTTTTCAAATGTACATGTTATTATGTCAAACCGACAATACGCTAATGCTCTACTTTGCGTAATCCACTATACGTGACTCACGTATTACATTAACCTTTATCTGACCCGGATACTCTAACTCAGACTCAATCTGCTTAGATATGTCTCTGGCCATGATAACCATGTCGGCGTCGCTGACCTGCTCAGGAACTACCATAATACGAATCTCTCTACCTGCCTGAATAGCAAAAGATTTCTCTACCCCTTTATAACCATTTGTAATGTCCTCTAACTGCTGAAGACGATTTGAATATGTCTCCAAAGTCTCTCTTCTTGCACCCGGACGTGCCGCACTGATTGTATCAGCTGCCTGCACAAGACATGCAATAAGTGACTCCGGTTCAACATCACCGTGATGTGATTCTACTGCATTAATCACAAGTGGTGACTCTTTGTATTTCTTACATAATTCGGCACCGAGCTGGATATGTGAACCCTCCATCTCGTGATCTACTGCCTTACCTATATCATGTAATAAGCCTGCACGCTTTGCCATTCTGACATCCTCACCAATTTCAGCAGCCAGTAAGCCAGTCAGCTGTGCAACCTCGATAGAATGCTTTAATGCATTCTGACCGTAGCTTGTTCTAAACTTCATCTTTCCAAGAAGACGCACAAGCTCTGGGTGAATACCATGTATGCCCACCTCAAGTGTGGCAGCCTCACCCTCTTCACGAATCATATTATCGACTTCTTTTTGAGCCTTCTCAACCATCTCCTCTATACGGGCCGGATGGATTCTTCCGTCAACAATAAGCTTCTCAAGAGCTATTCTTGCAACCTCTCTTCTAATTGGATCAAAGCTTGACAAGATAACTGCCTCAGGTGTGTCATCTATAATCAGATCTACACCTGTCATAGTCTCGAGAGTACGGATATTACGTCCCTCTCTTCCTATGATACGTCCCTTCATCTCATCATTCGGAAGCGATACTACTGAAATAGTAGTCTCAGACACATGGTCTGCTGCACATTTCTGAATAGCTGTAACCACGTAATCCTTAGCCTTACGGTTTGCCTCTTCCTTTGCTTTGTTTTCCATTTCCTTAATCATTTTTGCAGTATCAAGTTTTACATCTTCTTCAATGGTCTTTAAGAGATATTCTTTAGCTTGCTCGGAGGTTAATCCAGAGATTCTTTCAAGTTCCTGTAAACGCTGCTCGTTAAGCTTTGATATTTCAATCTTCTGCTTCTTGAGTTCCTCTTCCTTAACTGCAAATCCGGCTTCACGCTTCTCGATAGCTTCAAGCTTCTTGTCGACATTTTCTTCCTTCTGAACGATACGACGCTCATTACGGGAAATCTCGTTTCTACGCTCTTTGATTTCCTTATCCAGATCATTCTTAGCCTTTATAGACTCTTCCTTGATCTCAAGCATAGACTCGCGCTTCTTTTCCTCCGCAGTCTTTACAGCCTCATCAATGATTCCTCTTGCCTTCTCCTCAGCATTTCCTATCTTGGAGTTAGCAGATTTCTTCTCGTATGAAGCGGCTGCAAACCATACAACCAATGCAGTAATAATAATAGAAACTACAGCAGTAATGATATACGGTAGCATTACAGGAGCACCTCCTTTATTAAATTTTCATTGTATTTCACAAATTACAACAATTAAATTCTATACTTTTTGGTGCAAATTGTCAAGGTAATTGTGACCTCATTGCAGAAAGAATCTGGCTGCTCTTAAAGCCCCTGCGCATAAGAAACTGGTATATCCTGCGAAACTCCTTTTCATCACAGTTATCAGGATCATAGTGTTTCTTTTCAAGCAGCTTTGCTATATGTTTCTCTTCATCAGCAGTGTATTCGCTGTCTATGGCACAATTTATATCATCTCTGCCTATGCCCTTTGCCATAAGCTTCTGCTCAAGCTGCCTGCGGCTTAAGCTGTCCTGATGATACCTGACATATGTGGAAGCAAATCTGTAATCATCAAGATAATGAAAGCTCTTGACATAATCTATTGCTGCATCCACACAGCAATCCGGATATCCGCCCTGTGTGAGCTTTTCCCTAAGCTTTCTTTCACTCCTGTCCATCTGTTCAAGTAGATGCAGTGCTCTCTTTTTGGCTCTCTTTCCTACCACCTCAGTTATCAGCTTTTCGTAATCCGTTTCACTGATAAAGGCTCCCTCCATAATAGAGTACCGCACGGCCTCTGTACGGTACAGCACACATGTCGTGCCATTATCAAAGGTCGTGCGGTATTTGCCTTTACCAATATTCTCATATCCGGTAATCTCTATCATATATAACCCTGCTCACTTATTGCTCATCTGCCTCTGACTTTTCAGAGTCTTCCTGTACTGCAGCATCTTCATCCTCAGGCTGTGTAAAGTAAAAATCCCTTACCTTTGCCTCCAGCATATCAAAAAATGCCGGATTCTCATGGATATAAGTCTTTGCATTCTCACGACCCTGTCCTATCTTGTCTCCCTCGTATGCGTACCATGCACCGGATTTGTTGACAATGCCTGCATTTACTGCAAGATCAAGCACATCTCCTTCTCTTGAGATACCCTGTCCAAACATGATATCAAACTCTGCCTCCCTGAAAGGAGGAGCTATTTTATTCTTAACAACCTTTACGCGGACATGGTTGCCGACTATCTCACCGCCCTGCTTGAGTGACTCAGTTCTTCTGACATCAAGACGCACTGATGAATAGAACTTTAATGCCCTTCCACCTGTGGTAGTCTCAGGATTTCCAAACATCACACCTACCTTCTCACGAAGCTGATTGATGAATATAACGATACAATTTGATTTACTGATAACCGCCGTGAGCTTACGGAGTGCCTGGCTCATAAGTCTGGCCTGAAGTCCGACATGGGAATCACCCATATCTCCGTCAATCTCGGCCTTTGGTACGAGTGCCGCAACAGAATCGACAACCACGATATCCACAGCGCCCGAACGCACCATGGTCTCTGTTATCTCAAGTGCCTGCTCACCACAGTCCGGCTGTGAAATATAGAGATTGTCAATATCAACACCTATATTTCTGGCATATACAGGGTCAAGCGCATGCTCTGCATCTATAAAGCCTGCGATGCCGCCTCGCTTCTGTACCTCTGCAACACAGTGGAGTGCAACCGTTGTCTTACCTGATGACTCCGGTCCGTACACCTCAACAATCCTGCCCTTTGGAAGGCCTCCGAGTCCTAATGCAATATCAAGGCTTAATGAGCCTGTAGGTACTGTCTCTACATTCATATTGGCTGAGTTGTCGCCAAGCTTCATGACAGAGCCCTTTCCGTATTGTTTCTCAATCTGCGCGATGGCAGCGTCTAATGCTTTTAATTTATCTTCCTTTGCCATAATAATCTCCTATCCTCTCGCGAACAAACGTTCGTTCTGCTATTATAATAATACACTTCTATTCAATTGTCAACAAATAAATTGGAATAATTACAGAATCAGATAGCTGGCCGTGCTGCTGTTTGTGCCTCACGCTATACTCTAAAACAGCTATAACTAAAATACTCAAAATTATACAAATAAAACATAATTAAAAAGACAGTTGCTTTCACAACTGTCTTCATTATACACATAATCTCTCACTAACGTCAAGTCCAAATTCAACCTTGAAATCCTTACCTAGTTTCTTCCAAACTCAGTAAGCACAAGTCCGTCATTTCTATCGAGTGTCATGCCGATGCTCCACTCATTGATGAACAGAAGAAGCGGATTTCCCTTCATGTCGACAACCTTCTTCATGTCGCTTGTTCCGTTAATTGTATCTACATTGACCTCATCCTTGTTCTCAATCCATCTGATATGCTCATATGGCAGATTCTCTAGTCTGATCTGCACATTGTACTCATTTTCAAGTCTGAATTTAAGCACGTCAAACTGAAGCACACCGACCACGCCGACTATGATCTCTTCCATGCCGCCCTTGTACTCCTGGAACATCTGGATAGCACCCTCCTGCGCTATCTGTGTGACACCCTTTACAAACTGCTTTCTCTTCATGGAATCAACAAGTGATACCCTCGCAAAATGCTCAGGTGCAAATGTCGGGATGCCCTCAAACTCAAATTTTTCCTTTGCTGTCGTGAGTGTATCTCCTATAGAGTATACGCCCGGGTCAAACACACCTATGATGTCGCCCGCATATGCCTTGTCCACTATTTTTCTCTCATCTGCCATCATCTGCTGCGGCTGTGAAAGCTTTAAGCTCTTGCCTCCCTGCACATGGTATACCTCCATGCCGGCTGTAAACTGTCCGGAACAGATTCGCATAAATGCTATTCTGTCCCTGTGATTTTTATTCATGTTGGCCTGAATCTTGAATACAAATGCAGAAAAATCCTCTGAAAACGGATCAATCATTCCGATGTCAGATTGTCTTGCTGTCGGTGCATATGTCATCTTAAGGAAATGCTGTAAAAATGTCTCAACACCAAAGTTTGTGAGAGCAGAGCCGAAAAATACAGGTGAAAGCTCTCCCTTTGTGACAAGCTCCATATCAAAATCGGCACTGGCGCCATCCAGCAGCTCAATCTCATCCATGAGCTGGCTTTTAAATTCCTCTCCGATCTCATCAGAAAGAGCCGGATCATCTATATGGATGATCTTCTCAGAGCCCTCCTTTGTACCCTTTAAGGTATCTGCAAAGGTCATGACCTCCTTGCTGTTTCTGTCATACACGCCCTTAAACTGCTTTCCTGAGCCTATCGGCCAGTTGATAGGACATGTCGCGATGCCCAGCTCTTTTTCGATGTCATCGAGAAGCTCAAACGTATCGTTGGCATCACGGTCCATCTTGTTTATGAATGTAAAAATCGGGATATGTCTCATGACACAGACCTTAAAGAGCTTTCTGGTCTGTGCCTCAACACCCTTGCTCGCATCAATTACCATGACTGCCGAATCGGCTGCCATGAGTGTACGGTATGTGTCCTCTGAGAAATCCTGGTGTCCCGGTGTATCAAGGATATTGATGCAATATCCGTCATAATTAAACTGTAATACAGATGAAGTAACCGAAATACCTCTCTGCTTTTCTATTTCCATCCAGTCTGAAACAGCATGCTTTGCCGTAGCCTTTCCCTTTACCGAGCCGGCCTGGTTTATTGCCCCTCCGTACAAAAGAAACTTCTCTGTCAGAGTAGTCTTTCCTGCATCCGGATGGGAAATTATTGCAAATGTTCTTCTTTTTTCTATTTCCTGTCTTAAGTTATCCACTGATATTTCCTCCAAACAAAATCAGAGTATAGTATAGCTTAAAACGGTTCCCATTTCAAGACACTAAAAATTTATGTATCAGTCCATCGTCGATATGACAATATTTGATGCCCCGATATTTGTCTTGCGCTTGATAATGTCCTCTATCTGAGCTCTCTTTTCATCAGTCACATCTTCCTTTCCCACAATCACATCACAGCATTCATCACTGAGACTTACCACAGCATTCTTAAAGCCCTTTGCCTCCAGCATCATCTGGGCATCCTCCTCCATCTGTGCATTTTCTGTCAGCTTCACCATGGCATCGACCGCGCTCTTCTTCTCTGCCTCTGACACTCCTGCATCATCGATAATCTTCTGCAGAGCCTCCTTGTTCTTTGAGCGCACCTGCTCGCGTCCCAGCTTCACCTGTGCCACACACTCCTCGCTCTCTGTGGATGCACTTGTCAGTACCGTTTCGCCGGCATTTAATATTTCCTCTGTCGAGTCTGTCTCAAGCGCAACCTCATCTGATGCCTGTGTATCCTCACATTCCTTAGACTCCTTTGTATCTGCCTTTCCATTTACGGCTTCGATTTCAGTGGAAAGCACATCCTTTGCATTCATAAAGGTATCCCTGTTATCGTAGCTTATGTAACCGACCACTGCCAAAAGAAGTGCAAGTGTCGTAATAATTATCTGATTCTTATGGCTGCCTTTCTTCACTTTTATTCCTCCCTGGATATCATTTTTGCTATTTTTATTTTATGCATGGGCACATCAAATAATGCAGAAACCGCATTAGAAATATCGTTGTTTACCTGTGGGCTTCCTCCGCCCTGCGCTACCACAAGCACTCCTGAAACAGTCGGTTTGTCCGTGCTTGTGACATAAGGTACGCTTGCATCCTCGTCATCGTATATAACCGTAGTCTTTTCAATGCTCTCCGAGGTCTCCTTAGTATCCTTATCCACTATCCTTGTGCCATCGTCTGACAGCGTAATCATCACAGATACCTCACCCACACCGTCCATCCTTTCAAGAATACCCTCAAGCTTTTTTTCAAGCAGCTTCTCATATTCTTCATCATCGCAGGTGCTTTCACTTACTGACTTGGCTTTAGCTTTCTTTTGTGAATTACTACAGGTCTTTTTATCCTCTTTTACCGGAAGCACCACAATAAGAAGCAGTACTCCAACAAGTAAAATCACTATGTAGTCAGTTTTCTTCAGCTTCGAAAGCCGTAAACAAATCTGTCGTATCCGCGTCATATTCATACGAAATCCCCTCTATTTTCTTTGTAAGCTCAGCAAATCTCATGTCATATTCATACCCTGCCGCAAGAGGCTTTAGAATAATGACCGCCAAAAACACCCCAAGCATAAACCTAAAGTACCTCCTGTACTGCTCCTTTGGCGTTAAATATGTCATTACCATGAAAAAAAACGCCAGATACAAATAACTCTTCATGCCCTATCAACCTCCCATAAAGCTTGTAGATGCACATACTATCGCAATCACTATAAAAAACAATATAGATGCATCTCTTATCACGATATAATACAGATTTCCTGCCCTGGCAACGGCTTCTATGCCCTCCACAATCCTGTTGTCTGAAACCGGCTGCAGCGCCGCGGAAAGCAATCTGTACATCAGCGAAAAGATTAGTGTTTTCACAAGCGGGGTCAGCACAATGAAAAAAAGCACGATAATCGCCGCCATACCAACACTGTTTTTTATGAGCATCGCACAGCCAAGCATAATTTCACCTGCACCCTGTCCAAGCCTCCCCACACCCGGTATCGCCTGAAAACTTTTTAAGATAAGGCTTTCCGATATTTTGTCCTTTGCGGGAGCAATCATGGCCTGGACTATGCCTATGCCTGCCACTATCTTTATGGATGCCTTCATTATTTTTGTAACTGCTGATTCAATAAACTCTGCAAGCTTTTCAAGCTTCTTTTCACTAGATACGTGATTGAGCACCTCAAGCACCAGAAACAGATGAATTCCCGGTATGAGCACCAGCTTTATAAGCCACTCCACTACATAAATGAGCACAAATGCCAGCATGTAAAAGCCTGATGCCGAAAATCCTTTTCCGGACGCAAGAAGTACTGTCGCATATGCCGGCACAAGCGCTGTAAGATAAGTCAAAAGCACATCAATACAGCCCTTTGCCACATCAGACAACACAAAAAAAGATGCCATAAGCATTGATATAACCGATGCATACATAAACAGAAAGCTTACATTGTATACATAATCCTGCCGCCAGAAAATAAGCCTTGAAAACACCATAAAAAGTATCGTATAGCACAGCACATTTATAATAACAGGCTTCACCGCCGCTATCTCATAAAAAAACAGCTCATAAATATACTCACAGATTTTTTCACCGGCCTTTTGATCTCCTGCCAGAATTGCATCCACTATATCCGAAAACGATAGTCTGTCCGGCAGATAATCCTTTGAATATTTGTCAATGTCTGACATATCTATTTTTTCAAGCATCTGCTGCTCAATTTTATCTGTAATTTCAGTGTCCGACGCATACACAAAACACTGCGGCAAAAACACTACAGCCAATATGATTATTATCAAAATATATTTTTTACAAATCAAAACAGCTCTCCAATCAGCTCTATCAGACAAGACATCACCGGAATTGACATCACAACAATTGCTCCCTTCGCAAAAAGCTCTATCTGCGATGCAATTGCGCTATGACCGCAGTCCTTACAGATTGAGGATGAAAACTCCGCAATATATGCAATCCCAAGCATCTTTACCATAGTGACAAAAAATGCCGGTTCCACAGGAAGCTTTGAAAGAAGTCCTTTAAAAAACTCAATTGTTGTGCCGAGCCGCTCCAATGCAAAAGCAAAAATTATAGTGCCGCAGGCCACTGAAAGAAGCATTGAAAGCTCAGGCCTGTCACGCTTTAAAAGCACTGCAAAAAATACTGCCGCAATTCCTATTATCCCAATCTTCAACATATTACAAAGAAAACATATCCTGCATTGCCTTAAACAGCTCACTTATATATGGCACAATCCAGAACAATACAATAACAAGCCCGGCCAGACTAAGCAGGAAAGTCATTTCCTCCCTTCCACTGTGTTTTAAGACCTGTCCGAGCACCGTAATCACTATTCCAAGTGCTGCTATCTTAAAAATAATCGAAATCTCCATCATCAAGTCCTTTCATCGCATACAACAATATGTTTAATCGGATTACCACATTTTTATACAAACATTTTTATATAAGCATTATTGATATCATAATCCCTCCCAAAATCCCCACCGGACAAATCACCTTCATTTTTTCAACATAATCTTTTCTGTAAAAATCTATCTGTTTATGTATGTCCAAAGCACATTCCTTAAGCCGCTGCTCCATCGCAGCTGCATTTTTTTCAAAGAACGCACCTCCCATTTCAACTATCATTTTCTTTATTTTTTCATCAGATATCCTGCCACAAAGCACAGTCCCCCACACAGCTCTCCAGCCCTCCTCTCCACTTTTACAGCTCCTGTTTGAAAGCACTTCTCCCATTCTTTTGCAGCCCTCATTAAACACCTCGCTCTTTCCTCTTATGCTGTTAAAAAACTGTGGTGCCTTCATTCTTTCTCCTGCCAGATAAAATGCCCCCTTTTCAAGCAAAAGCATAAAATCATACAACATCGCTATATCTGCCTTTTTTCTTTTGCTGTAATCATTTATCAGCCCCGATACCGCAAACAGTACTATACAAAAGCCTGTAAGCTTCATCATAAATGCTATAGCGCCTCACCCCTTTTTCATCATGGTCTATAAACACAAACCGTTCTATGGCATGTGGCAGAATTTTTCTTCGCAGATCATCTGCATTGGTGCCATGTACACTGCCAAGTATCCTTATTCCACAACTCACAAGCTGGTTTAGTGCCTCGATATCGCTTTCTCCTCCCAGCTCATCCACCGCAATCACATCCGGTGACATAGAGCGCAAAAGCATCCTCATGCCAAGTGACTTTGGACAGTTATCCAGCACATCACTGGAATTGCCTATATCGTTTTGAGCCACTCCCAAGTAGCACGCCGCTATCTCCGAGCGCTCATCGACCACCGACACCTTAAGAGCGTTTTTTCCGTCACAGCCATCTGAAAGTATTCTTATACAGTCTCTTAAAAATGTTGTTTTTCCTTCTCCCGGCCGTGATATAACCAATGTATTGTAAATGCTGTTTTCATCCCGGATATAAGGCATCAGCGGCATTGCAACGTCCCTTATCTGATGGGCAATTCTGATATTTAAGGACGCTATCTCACTGACTGCTGTAACCTTTCCTCCATCGCAGCCCATCTGCCCTGCAATTCCCACACGATGACCTCCCTCCACTGTAAAATAGCCTGCTGCAAGCTGCGGTGCTATCGCGTGGAATGAATATCCGCTCAGATAATTTATCATCTCCTCAATATCGCTATGTGAGATATACACTCCGGCTCTACATCCTCCCGCAAACATATACTGCACCTGCTTTCCGGCGCGCACCCTGATTTCCTCCAGACCACACGGCATGTACGCTTCTGCCTCAGCCTTCATCTTTTGTGGCAGATAATCAATTATATCCATATTTTTCACTCCCTATCGCCACTTCGGTGGCAGGTCGGGATGGGGCTTATGCATGTGGCTGCAGTGTCGCAGAAGCTACGCTGCACTATTAAGACTCTGTATAAATTATGCAGTAAGTACTTCCATGCCTGACGAAACCGTCGATACTCGCCGTCCGGGCTCGATATCTCCTTGCCTCGGCATCCATGCCTCGGCATTTCTGTGCTTCAAAGCATAATTTAACAGCCTCTAAATAGCTCCACTATACGCTTCTTCGACACTGCAGCCACATGCATAAGCCCCATCCCGACCTGCCACCGACAGTTATTCAAATAAAAAAAAGGACACAGACGATTCTGATAAATCATCTATGTCCTATTTATATTACATGTCCAATTGTTTTAGAACGTGAAAATTATTATTTTTTACATCCTGTCAGGAGCTGAGAATCCAAGCATATCGATACAAGCCTCAAGTATCTCCTTTGTGAGCACAAGCAGCGAAATATATGACTTCTTAAGCTCCTCATTCTCCTCAGAAAGAATCTTTGTGTCATGGTAGAAGCCGTTGAATGCGTTGGCAAGCTCGTAGATGTATGCACATATCTTGTGCGGTGCAGACTCCTCGTATGCACTCTCAATTGTAGCATTGAACTTTGCCAGAGAGAGCATGAGATTCTTCTGTCCTGCATTGACTGCCGGCATGATTGCATCCTTCAGTGCACTGATGTCGCCACCCTTTGCCTCATACTTTGAGAGGATTGACTTGATACGCACGATTGTATAAAGGATATATGGACCTGTGTTACCCTCAAAGGATGTGAATCTGTCGATATCAAAGATGTAATCCTTGCTCGCCTGATTAGACAAATCACCATACTTGACTGCTGCAAGCGCTACAGTTTTGGCTGTCTGCTCAGCCTCCGCCTCGTCAATATTTAAATTCTCTTTTTCCTTCTGGTTTTCCTTAATCTTATTGAGCATCTCATCGTCAATTTCCTTGAGGAGGTACTCAAGACGCATTACTCCACCGTCTCTTGTCTTGAAAGGCTTGCCGTCCTTACCGTTCATGGTTCCAAAACCGATATGTACAAGCTCTGTAGTATCAGGTACTATGCCTGTCTTTCTTGCACAGCGGAACACCTGGATAAAGTGCATTGACTGACGTGCGTCTGCCAGATAAATCACACGGTCAGGGTTGTTCTCCTTCATACGCATAACAAGTGTTGCAAGGTCTGTAGTGCTGTAAAGTGAGGCTCCGTCAGACTTTAGGATGATACATGGCGGAATCTCCTTTGTATCTGTATCCTCCTTCACATCCACAACCAAAGCGCCCTCACTCATATGTGCAAAGCCCTTTTCCTTCATCATTTCAACCATCCCAGGTACATATGGCTGTGCATCCGACTCGCCCTTCCACAGCTCAAAATGAACATTCAGATTCTCATAATTTCTCTTAAGATCTGTTACAGATACATTCATAATGTGTGAAAGCAGCGCCTGATAGCCTCTCCTTCCTCCCTGAAGCTCTTTTGTGGCAAGAAGTGCTGCTTCCTTGAAGCTCTCATCTGATTTTGACTTGCCGCTGGCTGTCGGATAGATGTCCTCAAGCTCTGATATGGTAAACGGTGCCTCCTTCGGGTACTCTCCTGTATAGCTCTCATCAAAATAAACGAGGTCAGGCTTTCTCTCGCGAAGCTCTGTGATGATAAGTCCCATCTGAAGTCCCCAGTCACCGAGATGCACATCACCGATCACATTGTGTCCCATGAACTTTGCGATACGCTTAACGCTCTCTCCGATTACAGCCGAACGAAGGTGTCCTACATGAAGAGGCTTTGCGACGTTTGGTCCGCCATAATCAACTACTATAGTGAGTGGCTTTTTGGCCTTCTCCAAGCCGTATCTGCCCTCGTCATCCTTCATATCGTTCATATATTTTGCCAGAAAAGCGGTATCCATTTTGATATTAAGAAATCCCGGCTTTACTGATTCTACTGACTCAAACATCTCATCTGACTCAAGGAGCGCCGCTACCTTGTCCGAGATCATAAATGGTGCACACTTATACTCTTTTGCCGCTGCCATTGCTCCGTTACACTGGAACTCACAAAGGTCCGGTCTGTTTGAAAGTGTAACCTTTCCGTACTTCTCGTCATATCCTGCACTGACGAATGCCTTTGTCACTTCCTCTGATATCAAATTAATCAGTTTTTTCATTGTATTCCTCCTGATATATAGCTGTTTTGCTTCAAACAGCGAATATACTTATATTAGCACACAAATGAATTGCTTTCAATATCAACCGTCATTTTTGCTTTCTGAGTATATATTAACCGGCAACGTAACCTTGCATTTGCACCCCCAAAGGAGTATGATTTCATATGAAAATTTAAAGGAGGTCTTATCAATGAAGATAAAAACTAAACAAATAACCGTCACTGCAATTATGCTGGCAATCTGCCTTGTCAGCCAGTTCTTTAAGAACTTAAGCGTATACATCACAGGTCCAATCATTAATGCAGCTTTAATACTTACCGTACTCTATGCCGGAATGGCATGTGGCATTATCCTAAGCATTATCACACCTGTCACATCATTTTTCATCACAGGAAGTCCTGTTATGGCGGCTATCCCTGCGATGTTTCCATGTATCATGATAGGAAATATCATTCTCGTGGTATGTGTGGGACTGCTTCGCAAAAAATGCGGTAAAGCTGCCGGTTTTCCTGTATCAATTGCAATAGGTGCCATACTAAAGGCCGTTTTCATGGGAATAGCCATTGCACTTATCATTCTACCTGCATTTCTGCCTGCTCCAATGCACAAGATGCTGCCGGTATTACAGCTTCAGTTTTCAGTGACACAGCTTATCACCGCTGTTATCGGAGGTGTATATGCAGTCATAATTGCAGCTGTGCTTAAAAAAACTTCTTTAGCACAGGCAGACTAAATATTCAATTATCTGCTTATGCTTCCAGATATCCATGCATATTTTTAAGCGCATTTTTCTCAAGCCTTGATACCTGTGCCTGAGAGATATTTATCTCCTCTGCCACCTCTATCTGTGTCTTGCCCTCGAAAAAACGCAGCTTAATGATCTGTCTCGCTCTGTCATCAAGCAGCTTTAAGGCATCGTCGAGAACCAGATTTTTTACCCATGCTTCCTCTTTGTTCTTTTTGTCCGATATCTGATCCATCACATAAAGTGTATCACCACCGTCAGTATATACAGGATCAAAGAGGGAAAGCGGTGTCTGGATTGCATCAAGTGCGTATAGTATATCGTTTTCAGGGATACCGCAATCCTTTGATATTTCCGCTAAAGACGGATCATGCACCAGCTTTCTCGATAGCTTTTCCTTTGATTTAATAGCCTGATAAGCTGTATCCCTGAGAGAACGTGGAATGCGGTACGCACTGTTATCACGCAGATACCGTCTCACCTCACCGATAATCATCGGAACAGCATAGGTGGAAAACTTAACACCTATAGTTGGATCAAAATTATCAATTGATTTCATAAGTCCGATGCATCCTATCTGAAATAAATCATCCATATTTTCATTATGGTTTGAAAACCTTCTGATTACCGAAAGCACCAGCCTTAAATTTCCACGAATATACTTTTCTCTTGCAGCCTTATCTCCCTTTTTTATTTTCTCAAACAGTTCTTCTTTTTCATCATCCTTAAGTACCGGCAGTTTTGATGTGGTCACTCCACATATATCAACCTTATATACAGACATGGGAATCCTCCGGATAAATTTCTTTATCTAAAGCATTCCCATTTACAGTAATTTTATTCAATTAATCCGCGTATATAATTCTACAGCACTGCCGCTATTTTTATATCCTTTTCATCCTTAAGCACCAGCACACTGTTGTCTTCAAGCAATGTAACTGTAGGCCTTGAATACTTCTCCGTCACAAAAATTATTTTGGCCTTTTTGCCGTTTGTCAAAAGCACAGTGCTTCCGATATATGAGCTTGCAATCTTCTTCAAAAACATTCCTATATACTTCGGATGATACTTTGATATGCCATCATACTCAAAATCTGCTACCACATCAAACGGACACATCCCATCACGGTAACAGCGCTTTGATGTCATTGCATCGTAGACATCGGCTATCGTAATAATAGCTGATATATCATCGATTTTATCTGCTGTATATCCAAACGGATATCCTGAGCCGTCAAACTTCTCATGATGTAAAAGTGCAGCACGCTTCGTGCTTTCAAGAATCTTGAAATTATTAAGTATCTCATAGCCATATACCGTGTGCTTCTTTATCACCTCAAACTCTTCCTTTGTGAGCTTTCCCGGCTTCAATAATATCTCATCCGGTATCTTAAACTTGCCTATGTCGTGCAACAGACCTGCCATTGAAATCTCATCCAGCTTTTCTGTATCAAGCCCTGCCCATACACCAATGAGACGTGCAATGATTGATACATTCATGGAATGTGCCATCGTAGATACATCTGTCTGCTTTAATACCTGAAGTGCGTCAAAGAGCTCATATGAAGTCTCAAACCTGTCAAAAATCTCTACCGAGTCCCTGATGAGCGTATTCTTATCCGGGATGATATTCCTGTATAGTATGTCATTCATATATTCATGCAGGTTATCGATGGAATCACGGTATTTTTCCTTAATGATGGCATATTTTTTATTCCATTCTTCTTTTTCCTGTGCTGAGCTTCCCTCAACATAAACCGAAGCTATATTATAGAATCCAAACTTTGCTATATCAAATGCCGATACAGCCTGATGTCTTTTAAGGATAAGCTGTCCCTTTGGCGAAAACACATCTACTGCCGTAGTCATTCCCTCTTTTAGTTCATTAACCTTTATTTCTCTCATAATACTGTTTCCCTCTTTTCACTTACGCTCATTATATCATACATCTCCAAATATGGCACTGACTTTATGTACTTCTTGACATTCAAAGCATTTTTTGTTAACATAGCAAGGCAAAAATAAATGCGTCAGTTCGAAACCTTCCTGACGTAAAACAAAACTAAAGGAGAACTAAATATGAGAAACAAAAAAGTATTATTTGCAGTACAGGCAGCTATGATCGCGGCACTCTACGTTGTGCTTACGTATATCACCAATCTGCTTGGTCTCGCATCAGGCACCATTCAGGTACGCTTTTCTGAGGCGCTTTGCATCCTTCCGGTTTTCACACCGGCAGCCATTCCTGGGCTTTTTATCGGATGTCTGATTTCCAACCTTATCACAGGTGGCATCATCTGGGATATCATCTTCGGAAGCATCGCTACACTGCTCGGCGCACTCGGCACTTACTTCCTTCGAAAGAAGAAGTTTGTATACACCCTGCCACCGGTCATCGCCAACATAATTATCGTGCCACTCGTGCTCAGATACGGATACGGTTTTACGACTGTATACAAGGGTGTTGATATCTCTCTTGTTTTCAATGCAGTTACAGTCGGAATCGGTGAGATCATATCAATATGTGTACTTGGAAGCCTGTTAAAGGGAATACTTTCAAAATACAGAAATGTCATTTTCAAGCAGGACGAGGCGTAGTTACATACATAGCACTTTTAATAAGCTGCGCGTCATAAAATAAAAAAGGGGCTGTAAAATAAGTCCCTAATATAAGAAACGCCAATTCCGGCAAATGTCGGTTTTGACGTTTCTTTGTATTAACTTTTCTATTTCTAAGCAAGTATGCATCTTTGGGTATAAAAAATGGTGCATTTAATAAAGCTCGGCTAATCACGTCCGCTTAAGTTTTATGCAGCTTTCGTCTGTCGTTGCTTTTTATTATGATATTTATAAAGATTGAATCCACATGAAATCAGTGTGAGCTCGAGAATTACATTTTTCTCGCCTCTCCGGAATAATCTTTTATACGATTTGTCCCACTTTAATACACCAAAAGTTCCCTCCGATTGAATACTTCGGTTCATTCTCAAGAGAGCACCATGTATGGATTCAAGATTTTGCAGCACTTCCTGATGGATAGCAGTTAATTCCTGATTCATTCGGATCGTTCGGTTTTTGTGTGCTCTCGGACAACATTCCTGTTTATGCTGACACCCTTCACAAGATTCACATTCGTATAATTCTTCCGTTCTTCCATATTTATTATATTTCACATGCTGTGTTCTCTTGAAGAGGAATTTTCGACCATTTGGGCATAAGAGATTTCCATATCGGATGCATATGGTTTTACGTCGATTACAGCTATGTATTCATCACAG
>ERZ1026882.111-NODE-111-length-67979-cov-6.766209_pt1 | contig 67979 bp, 36 predicted proteins | sample MGYA00380171_ERZ1026882 | MGnify/ENA primary metagenome ERZ1026882 (study PRJEB33269, sample SAMEA4719807) | human gut metagenome | biome: human-associated habitat; feature: organic feature; material: feces | place: Cameroon | collected 2013-10 ...
TGGGGAATTACAATTTACGAACTTGAGGCATACTGCCGCAACTGACGAATGACACCACTTCTTTGAGTTTGTATTCCAAGGTATTCCCGAGGAATACAAACTCATTTTTTATTCCCCTTCTCCTCCAGCGAATGTCAAAATGTTAAATGCCACTTTAAATGGGCGCGTTCAGATTGTGACGTTTAGGGGTTTGGAGGGGCAGAGGAACATTGCATAATAGACCGGCATATATGTTACATTCCCTTCCGTCGAAACTTCCCTTTCGTTCGAAAGGACAATTCCTTTTTTAATGTTGTAGTCCTTTACCGACATGAATTTGTCCAAAGAACTGTGTTTTTTGTAGTCCTTTCCTGACTTCACCTCAATTGGAACCGCAGACAGCGTGTCATAGTCGTCAACCAGAAAATCAACTTCACCATTTTTCTTGTTGTCGTAATAGTACAGGTCATACCCATGCGCCTTCAGTTCGGACGCCACGACATTTTCATAGACAGAACCGAGATTGATGCTTGGAACGTCATCGAGCACGGCTGTCGCGTTATAGCTGAAAAGCAAGTTTGTGAGGATGCCGGCATCGTTCAGATAAAGTTTGATGAGACTCTTTTTCTGAGAATCCTTCAACGGGAAGCGCGGATTGGAGATGGAACTTACCTCCAATGCGATTCCGGAGTTTACGATATATTCGAACTCCTGCTCGTAATCGGCCATGCTCTTTCCTCTTTTCCCGGATATTTCATTCACCACGACTCTTTTTTTCGTGTTTTCGAGATTTGACGGGATGAGGTCATATATTTTTCGTATATGAAGCTTCCTTTCGCTGTCGTATTGCGAACAGTCTTCCCTGTAGAGTCTGTACAATTCAGCGTGAACCGCCCTCACGGACACCAGATTGCGGGTGTCGAGAAATGTGTTCACGGCATCCGGAAGCCCGCCGACGAGGAGATATTTCCTGAAAAGGTCCATTATGTAGGAATGGGTGTTGTCGTCGAGCGACATTCCCGCGATGAAGTTCTCTTGCAGATGCCTGACTGCATCTTCGCCTGCATTGTTTGCCCACAGGAACTCCTCAAAGTCAAGCGGGAACATCCTTTTGACCATTATTCTTCCGCCCGGCTTGGAAAGAGTCTCGTTAAGGGCTATGCCAAGCTGCGAACCGCTCACGATGTAGGTGAACCTATCGTCGTCCTTGAGAAATTTCAACATGGTCAGGAGGTCCGGATATGCCTGGATTTCGTCGATAAACACAAGAGTGTCTTCTTTCTTTCCCATTTTGTCCCCAGCAACGAGGCTCATCTTGAAATAGAAGTCCTGAACTGTTCGCGTGTTTTCAAAAATCTTGTTTCCCTTCTTGTCCTCGTACATGTTGAGTTCAATATAATTGGGGAACAGAGATTTTCCTTCATGTCGTATGATGAAGGACTTTCCGATTTGCCTCGCGCCATCAATCAAGAGAATCTTGTTTGAATTGTAAATCAGATAGTTATGTATATCTTCTTGTATCTTTCTTTTAAGCATAATGACTTTTTTCTGAAATTCACTATGCAAAAATATGACTTTTTCTGAAAAATCGCCATATAAAAATATGACTTTTTCCCGAATTATAGCTCTTTCGGCCAGCCTTGAGCGTGGATGGGGAGTTCGACGCCGTCGGGAGTGACTATGACGGAGCCGACTTCCGGTTTGGCGAGGTGACCTATGATGTCGAAGGTCTGGAAATCGTGGCGGAATTTGTCGTGCTTCCCGATTGGAATGGTGAAAAGAAGGCGGCAGTCGTCACCTCCGTTGAGAGCGGCAGCAAGCGGATCTATTTCAAGTTCCTTGCTCAGATCGATGGAATTGCCCATAAAAGGCACTCTCTCGGCGTAAATCTTCGCACCGAGACCGGCATCCCGGACGAGGCACTTGACAGCGTCAGCGAGGCCGCGGGTGACGAAATAGCCGAAACTTGGCACAATCTCCGAGTCTTCGAGAAGTTTGAGTATGTTCGGCGAGAGGGACGGCTTGAGGTATTCGCCGACGAAATCCTTGTACTTGTCAAGCTGCGGCTGCTCGTGGTCGTCCTTCGTCTTGTCAAACTTGCGCTTTTCGCGTTCCAACACGCTCAAGCCGAGGTAGGCCCCTCCGAGGCTGCCCGAAACGCAGAGCAGGTCCATGCTCTTTGCGGGAGCACGACGCTTCGCCGTGAGCAGCGACGTCTCTCCACAGGCACTTAAACTGATGCTGAGGCCCACCATCGACGGCACCACCTCAAGGCTCAGCTTTTCGTAGCCGTGTTCTTTGGCGCAGGCGACAATCCCGCTCCAGAGTTCCTTAATGTGGCTGAAGTCCAGTTTGGCCGGCACTCCTATGACAACGGCGAGAGTGCGCGGGGTGGACAACTCCGCATAGAGCTCGCCGGTCACCATGGTCACGCATTTGTGACCGAGGTGCTTGAGCGGGAAATAGACAAGGTCGAAATCCGTTCCCTCAATGAAACAACGACTCTTTTGGGTGGCATACGCCTGCCCCTTAGTTTCGAACCATGTGCTCTCGAACGGCTTGTAGCCCGTTCCGTCAAAAAGCCTTGCAACCGCCTCCACTCTTCCGAGGCTCGCGAATCTTTCCTCTACCATCTTATATATAAATTTATCTTTTTTTCTCGACGTCGTAACTTAGTCCCATCGCTTCAAGCGTCGACACAAAATCGTTGTTCACACCGACAGTGAATTTCCGCGAAGCGAACTCAATGTTCCACTTGTGCACGGGGTCGTAGAGCTTCATCGAGAGCGGGATAGGCCCCTTGTTGTCCTTGATGAGCTGCACAAGCCTCTCGCGGAACTCCGGTGTGAGCTGCGGCGTGGAGAGCTGGATGGTGAAGTTCTTGACCTTCTCCTCCGCCACATTGCCCAGAAGCACAATCCTGTTCACTCTGAACCCGTAAGGAATCTTCTGTTGAGGCTGTGCGGACGCTCCCTCGGCCGGTTTTTGGTAGAATCGCGGTTTAATCTCGCCGTCAATCCAGATAGCGTTGTGCGGCAGGAGATAGGCCATGAACGCCTCGTGGTCCTTGCCGAAGAGAGCCAGCTCGAAACTGCCCTCATAGTCCTCAATTTTCGTCTTCGAATAGGCCCGGCCTGTTTTGGTGTTAAACGTTCCGGTTTCTGTGATGAGTCCAGCCACGCAGACCTTTTCTCCGGCCTGACGATCCGTACACTCGTTAATCCGCGCATCAAGCTGCCCGAGCGAACAGCCCACAAAATTGTCGAGTTCAAAGCGGTATTTGTCAAGCGGGTGTGCCGAAAGATACATTCCTACGAGTTCCTTTTCCTTCTGAAGGAATATCATATCGTCCACCTCATTCAAAACATCCGGAACATCCGGTCGCGTCGGTTTCATTTCCTCCACCTCGCCGAAAAGCGAAATCGCCGAACTCTCGGCATCCTGACGGAAAAGCTCACCATAGCGGATGAGAGCGTCAAGAAAAGTGTCGCCACTTGGACACGGGGTGAAGAACTGCTGTTTGGATATATGGAAACTCTCGAATGCCCCGGAATAAATCAGGGACTCCATAGACTTGCGGTTTACGACGCCGGACATCCTTTCGATGAAGTCATATATGTCTGCGAACTGTCCGTTCCGTGTCCTTTCGCTGATGATGGCCTGCACGATGTTGGAGCCGAAGCCCTTGATGCCTCCGAGGCCGAAGCGGACGTGTCCCTCAGTGTTGACGGAGAAGGCGGAGTGCGACTCGTTGATGTCCGGATTGAGAACCTTGATGCCGCCCTTCTTGCAGTCATCCATGATTTTCTTGATCTCGTCCATCTTCGAGAGGTTGTTGCTCAAGTTAGCCGCCTGGAACTCGGCAGGATAGTGAGCCTTGAGCCAGCCCGTCTGGTAACTGACCCAGGCGTAGCAGGTGGCGTGGGACTTGTTGAAGGCGTACTGCGCGAACTTCTCCCAGTCCTTCCAGATTTTGTCGAGAGTCTTTTCCGGGTGACCGTTCTTCATCCCGCCAGTCATGAACTTTTCTTTCAAGGAGTTAAGAATGTCAATCTGCTTCTTTCCCATAGCCTTTCGCAGTTTGTCGGCCTCACCTTTGGTGAAGTTCGCCAGTTTCTGAGAAAGAAGCATGACCTGCTCCTGATAGACCGTCACTCCGTAGGTATCCTTGAGGAACTCCTCCATCTCGGGAAGGTCATATTCCACGGCCTCCTGCCCCTGCTTTCGGGCGACGAATGACGGAATGTAGTCCATAGGGCCGGGTCGATAAAGGGCATTCATCGCAATCAAGTCCTCGAATCTTGTCGGTTGGAGCAGCTGGAGCCACTTCATCATTCCCGGAGACTCGAACTGGAACACGCTTGTGGTGTCGCCGCGTCCGTAGAGTTCGTAGGTCATCTTGTCATCGATGGGGATGGCTTCTATGTCTATATCAACACCATATCTTTCCTTTATAAGGTCGAGACAGGTGTGTATGATGGTCAGCGTGTTGAGCCCGAGGAAGTCCATCTTGAGCATGCCGACGTCCTCGATGTAATGTCCGTCATACTGCGACGTCCAGAATTCCTTTTTCTTTCCGTTCTCGTCAACTATTTCCTTGTCCTCCGAAAGGCAGATGGGGATATAGTCCATCAGGTTTCCGCGTCCGATGATAGTCGCGCAGGCGTGGACTCCCACCTGACGGATGCACCCTTCGAGCTGAAGAGCGTAGTTCAGCACCTCCTTAGTCAGTTCTGTGCCGTTTTTCAGTTCTTCCTGAAGTTCCGGAACCAGCCTGTAGCAGTTCTTGAGGGTAATTTTCGCATTTGCCTCTTCCTTGCCGACCTGATAGTGCTTCTCGACGAACATCTTCTGCCCCGGATTGTCCGGATCATCGACCTCCACCTTCTTCACGACCTCGCTGAATCCCTTTTTCAATTCGTCGAGCTTTGGGTTGAATGGATATTCCTTCTCTACCATTTCGCTCAGACGGTCGGGAATCATCTTTGTGAGCCGGTTGGAATCGTCGATGCTCATGCGGCTGATTCGCGCCACGTCCTTGATTGCCGACTTTGCCGCCATCGTTCCGAAGGTGATGACACGCGAGACGTGGTCAAGACCGTAATGGTCCTCTACATATTTATGCGCGGCTCCGAGGTCTTCGAAGTCCACGTCAATATCCGGCATGCTGATACGGTCCGGATTGAGGAAACGCTCGAACAGGAGCTGGTACTTGATAGGGTCGAGGTTCGTAATCCAGAGGCAGTAGGCGACCACCGAACCGGCAGCCGAGCCACGTCCGGGGCCCACCATCGAACCCATCGCGCGGGCGGCAGCAATATAGTCCTGAACGATGAGGAAGTAGTCCGGGAAACCCATGCGGCAGATTGTCTTGAGCTCGAAATCGATTCGCTCGCTCTGCTCCTCTGTGAAGGTCTCCCCGTAGCGGATGTGCGCGCCCTTGTAGGTCAGATGGCAGAGATACGCCACCGAGCGGCAGAACTCCTCCCCCCGGTCTGTGCCGTCCTTGTCGCAGCGTCCTACGTCAATCACGTCCTTATACTTCTCCAACTGATTGTCTATGTCCGCAAGAAAGTCCTCCGGCAGATCGAACTTAGGCAGCACGTGACCCCTGTCAATCTTGTAGCTCTCAATCTTGTCCGCGACCTCAAGCGTGTTGGCCAGCACCTCAGGATGTTCAGGGAACAGTCCCGCCATCTCCTCCTCGCTCTTGAGGAACTCCTGCTGAGTGTAGCGCATCCTGTTAACGTCGTCGAGATAAGCTCCTGTGTTGAGGCAGAGAAGCCTGTCGTGCGCCGGCCCGTCCTCCTTCTTCACGAAGTGCACGTCGTTAGTGGCCACGACCTTGACTTCCATCTCCTCTGCGAGCCTGAATATCCCCGCATTGGCAACCTGCTGCTTTTCCCAGACCTCCTGCGTCATTCCCGGAACTTCTGTCCTGTGGGACTGTACCTCAAGGTAGTAATCTTCACCGAACAAGTTCTTGTGCCACCGGATTGCCTTGCGTGCCTCTTCCTCGTCCCCGTCTATGAGATCTCTCGGCACCTCCCCGGCGATGCAGGCGGACAGACAGACGAGATTCTCGTGCCATTTTTCCAAAACCTCGTGGCTCACCCTAGGCTTGTTGTAGTACTTGCCCTCAATGTGCCCCGTGGAGACAATCTTCATCAGGTTCTTGTAACCCTCGTAGTTCTTGGCAAGAAGAATGAGGTGGTAGTAGCCCTTGTGGTTGTTGTCCTTGAGGTGATGGTCATAGTGGCGCGTGACATAGACCTCGCATCCGAGGATAGGCTTTATATTCGGGTGCTTCGCGGCATATTTCAAGAACTCCTTGATTCCGTACATGTTGCCGTGGTCCGTGATGGCAAGCGCCGGCATCCCCAATTCCTCAGCCCTGTCAAATAGTTTCGGGATGGCGGAGAACCCGTCGAGGATGGAGTACTGCGTATGGACGTGGAGATGTACGAATGACATATCAATCAGGTAGTTAATGTGTTGAAGGCTTATTTTTCCCCGCAATCTGAAGGCTTCTTTTATTCGAGCATATCACATCGTCGCGGAACTACAAAGATACTCAAAAAAGAAGCGTCTGAAAAATTTTTCAGACGCTTCTTTAGAATTTATATTTCGCCGGGACTAAGCTTTCTTCTCCTTGCGCTTCGTTACTTGGTTAACAACATCATACATCACCGGAGTACCGATGAAAATAGAAGCGTAAGTACCGATGATGATACCGAGGATAAGAGCAACCGCGAGACCTCTGATGACCTCACCGCCGAAGATTGCAATTGCAAGCATGGTGACGAGAGTTGTGAGGGAGGTGTTCATCGTACGTGAGAGCGTGCTGTTGAGCGCATCGTTCACGTTGTCCTTGAGAAGGGACTTCGGATGCTCTGTCCTGTATTCACGGATTCGGTCGAAGATGACCACGTTGTCGTTGATTGCATATCCGATGATTGTAAGGATTGCCGCGATGAACGTCTGGTCAACATCGAGGGTGAACGGAAGGATGCCGCTGAAGAGCGAGAAGAATCCGATCACGATGATTGCCGTGTGAGCAAGTGAAGTCACACCACCAAGACCCCATGTCCAGTTCTTGAACCTTATCGCAATGTATGCGAAAATTACGAAGAGGGCGATGATGACGGCGATGATCGCGTCGCGCTTCATATCGTTGGCGATGGTAGGACCCACCTTGTCGGAAGAAATGATACCGTTAGGATTGTCAACCGTAGAGCGGAACTCGTCGAAAGTCATATCCTTCGCGAAGAGACCCTTCAATGCGTCGTAGAGCATCTGCTCAACCTCTGCGTCAACCTCTGTCGATTCCTCGTTGATCTTGTATGCCGTGGTAATCTTCATCTGGCTGTCACCTCCGAACTGTTTTACCTCAACAGCCTCGTTGAACTCGGCGAGAGTTGCCTCACGTACAGCCTCAGCAGTGACAGGTTTGTCGAACCTTACGACATAAGTACGACCACCGGTGAAATCAACACCATAGGTAAAGCCCTTGATGCAGATTGAAAGGATGGAGATGAGGATGAGGGCTCCTGAAAGCGCGTAGGTAATCTTTCTCTTGCCGAGGAAGTCCACGTGAGTGTGCTGGAGGAAGTTCCTCGTGAGCTTGTTGTCGAAACTTACCTTCTTGCCCCTTGCGAGTCTGTCGTCAATCACGATGCGGGTGATGAAGATAGAGGTAAGGACAGAGGTTATGATACCGATGATGAGGGTGGTTGCGAATCCCTTGACAGGACCTGAACCGAAGATGAGGAGTACAAGACCGGTGAGGGCTGTTGTCACCTGACCGTCGATAATTGCAGAGTATGCGTTCTTGTAACCGTCGGCAACAGCCTTGCTGAGACCCTTACCGGCGCGAAGTTCCTCTTTGATACGCTCGTAGATGATGACGTTCGCGTCGACCGCCATACCGAGTGTGAGGACGAGACCGGCAATACCGGGAAGAGTGAGGACTGCACCGAATGAAACGAGAGTTCCGAAGAGCATAAGTACGTTGCACAGAAGGGCGAAGTCAGCGATGAGACCTGCTCCCTGATAGAAGAACACCATATAGATAAGCACGAGGAGGAATGCAATCACGAAGGAGATGAGACCCGCGTTGATTGACTCGCTTCCGAGTGAAGGTCCGACAACCTGCTCCTGAATGATGGTTGCAGGGGCTGGAAGTTTACCGGACTTGAGGACGTTTGCAAGGTCCTCGGCCTCTTCGAGGGTGAAGTTACCGGTGATCTGTGATGAACCGCCTGAAATCTCGCCCTGTACAGTAGGGTAGGAATAAACCATACCGTCGAGCACAATTGCAACCTGACGGCCGATGTTGTCCTTGGTGAGGCGTGCCCATGTCTGTGCTCCTTCGGCGTTCATCGACATTGAAACCTCAGGACGTGCGCCGCCGTCGCCATACTGGACACGTGCCTCCGTGACAGCGTCTCCGTCAAGAGGAGCCTTGCCGTCGCGGGATGTGTTCCTGATTGCGACGAGCTCGAAATAGTTGCCGCCCGGAATCTGGTCGGAAGGCTTCACGCTCCACATAGGTGTGAACTCGTGAGGGAAGCATTCCTTAATTTGAGGCATTTCAAGATATTTGTTCACGATAGCCGTGTCTGCGTAGCTCGCGAAACCGATGCAGGCGTTGGTGTTGTAGCCTGAAGGACGGAGAACGGCGAAGAGCGGGTTCTGCTTTTTGTAGTTTTCAAGTTCCGCATTCTCGCTTGCGGCAGCCTTCACCTCGTCCGCGAGGATGTCGCTGCTGTCTGCAGGCTGAACTTCCGCAACAGTCTCCGTTGCAACAGTCTCCGTTGAAGGGAGAATCTCGGCGAGTTTTGCATTTGCTTCGTTGAGGAACGGCTCGATTTCAGAGAACTGGAAAGTTGTCCAAAATTCGAGGGAAGCTGTTCCCTGGAGGAGTTTTCTCACACGTTCAGGCTCCTTTACGCCAGGAAGCTCAACGAGGATACGTCCGCTGTTTCCAAGTTTCTGGATGTTAGGCTGGGTGACGCCGAAGCGGTCGATACGGTTTCTCAATACGTTGAATGAGTTTGAGATAGCGCTCTCTGATTCCTTTTCGATGACAGAAAGCACATCCGCGTCGGATGTCTGGCTCGTCACCTTGTCCTTGAGGTCAAATGTGGCGAAGATGTCTGAAAGCGGACGTCCTCCGGCAGTCTCCTGCCAAGCCTTTCCGAAGAGGGTGATGAAGTTGTCCCTTGAGTTGACGCTGCGAACCTTTGCACTGTCGATTGCCGCGAGGAACTGAGGGTCCTGGCTGTTTCCTGCGAGGGCTTTCACGAGATCTTCAAGCTGCACCTGAAGCATGACGTTCATACCGCCCTTGAGGTCCAGACCGAGGTTGATGTCCTTGATCTTCACATCCTTGTAAGTGTAGCCGAGGTAGACTTTCTCGGCTGAGATTGAATCGAGGAACCTCCTGTTGTTGACCTTTGCGATGGAGTCAAGAACATAGGCTTTGTCCTCGTCCGATACAGAGTTGAATTCCGCCGATGCGCTGAAAGCCTCCACGGCCTTCTCCGCATATTTGTCAGCCTTGTGTTCCTGTACCCTTGTCACAACAGAGAACGAAAGCTGCCAAAGACATGCGAGCGCAAGGCAGATTGCAACGAATCTGATGGCACCTTTACTTTGCATAATTGTTATAGTTTTAATTAATATTTTATTGTCTTTTTTACTCCCCGGACTGCAATCCGTTCTCATTCTGCAATGTATGGCACGAATTTACGTCCGGCAAATAGGGCACAAATTTACGATTTTTTTCTTATAAACGCACTTTTTCTTAAATTTGTAGTCATTTTGGAGATTTCTTTGTGAGTATAGGTTAATGAAATTAGGAAAGATAAGGGCTTTGGTCATTATTTTGTCGGCAATTCCGTCCGGCATCGCGGCGGCGCAGTCCCAGTTTGCGGACCGTGCCGACACCTTGTTATCTTCAGTCAGAGACACGTCCTTGGCTTCAGTTGTCAGAGGCCCTGCTTTGGCTTCGGCCTCCGCAAGCTGTGACACGGTTCCGGCCCCGGTCATCCCCTCCGCAGCGTCCTTGCAGGACACCGTAGCCGTGCCCATGCCTGACGCTCCCATGCAGATTGCCATCCCAATCCTTGAGGCCTCCTCCTCTCTCACCGACACACAGAAGCTCGCCATCGCGGACTCCCTACACAGCAATTACCAGTTTCGCCGTGCCATCCAACTCTGCGACGAACTCATTTCCGAGTCTCCCGACAGCCTCGTGAGGGTCTACGCCGCCGAACTGCTCTCCAACTCCGAAAGTGGCTTCGATTTCACCTCCACAGTGGCCGTCCCGACAGTAATAGCGCGCCAGAAGTTCACGCTCCGGGACTTTTTCCTCTACTACCCTTTCCCAGACCGCTCATGGCATGACCTCCGTTCGAGCGAGGGTCTTCGCGACAGCCTTCAGACGCTATCTGCCCCAAAGGCTCTCGGAATCCTTCCGGACATCGCATATTTTCAGGAAGATGACGACATAATATATTTTCATTCCCCCGACACTCTCGGACACATGAAGATATATTCTTCCGTAAAAGATACTCTGTGGAGCCGTCCACGTCAGGTCTTCGCACCCAAGGATTCTCTTTCTGCGACGAAGGACTCAACACTTTTCGCTTCAGCGCTCAGGGACTCGACGACGACGCCTTTCGTGTCCGACGAGATATTTCCGGTTCTTTCGGCCGATCAGCGCTCGCTCTATTTTTCCGCAAAGCGGAAGGACAGCGCCGGCGGATACGATCTCTACGAATCCGTGTGGTCCGAGGCCGACAGCTGCTGGACCGAGCCGGTGAATCTCGGATTTCCGTATTCTTCGGTGGATAATGACTACCTGTATATGAACACGGACGACGGACGCTACATCGTCTTTGCTTCGGACCGCGGGTGTACGAAAGACAGCGTGTATGTCTATGTTCTTGAATATGAGTTCACTCCACAGCGTCAGATAATTACGGACTCGGAGAAGCTGCGCCGGATTATGGAACTCGCTCCATCTGACGGGACGGATGTGGTCGATGCCGGTTCCGCCGTGGGAGGAGGCATCCCGGAAAACGCCGACACGAAGCTCTATATGGAGAAGATGGCAGACGTGCGGCATTTCCGTGGCCTGCTCGACAATACAAACAGAAAACTGGACGAGATGAGGGAGGAATTCGCGCTCAGCGATGACGTGGAGCGCCGTCAGGAACTCACCTCGCGTATTCTTGAGACCGAGGCGGAGATTCCGCAGATTCAGTCCTCGCTCGACAAAGCCGCCTCGGAAGTCCAGAAAATCGAAATGGAATTCCTTTTCAGCGGCGTGGTCATCGACTACAACCTTCTCTCCTCCGAAGCCTCCCGCAACCTCGTCGGAGACAGTTCCAGCTATGTCTTCAAGGAGCGCCAGGCGGGCTCTCCGCTACGGCTTGATATGCGCTGATTCTGACGTAATGAAACTTCCCTGAAAGATATGCTGTTCCGCCTCAAAATACTAGTGCCAGTCATTCTTTTCTTGTTACCATTGTTGTCTTTTGCACAACTGCGAGTGTCCGAATACCCGGCTCAGCAGACCCCCATTGTCTCAGTTGCGGTGCGGGACTCGATTACGGCGGAAAGCCTGCCGGGAGCCATACTGATAATGGTATCTGCAAATGACACACTGAAGACGGCTACTGCGGATGATGGGATGGTGTCGTTTATGACAATGGAGTTCGCGTCCGACACTGTGGAAATATTGACTTCTTTTGTGGGATACAAAAGTCGTCGCGATGTGTTGAAGATTCCAAGGCATTCTGAATGCCGAATAAGCATAGGCCTTCAAGAGGATTCGATGATGCTTAATGAAATCATTGTTAGGGGTGATGCTGTTGCCATGGTGGTGCATGGAGACACGACTATTTTCAACTCTGCGGCTTTCCCCTCCATGAAAGGAGACCTCCTGAAAGATCTTCTCGAAAAATTTCCTGGTGTGACCATAAGCGGTGGGCGTATCAGTTACAACGGACAGAACATAGATCGGCTTCTTTTCAACGGGAATAATCTTTTCGGGAAAGACATGGAAAATGCCATGAATATGGTCTTGTCAAAGGAAGTCAAATCCGTTGATGTCTATGACCGTGTGGCGGTAAACGACTTGAATGATGATGGGACGGAGGCAAAGGAACGTGTCATGGATGTCCATACATGGACGCCGCTTAAACACGTGGGAGAGCTCAAAATGGAGACGGGAGCGGGGATGTTCACATCAAGGAATAAAGATGGAAAGTATGATTGGAGAGGAGACGGCGGAATGAATGTCGGAAATTATGTGCTTGGGACAAAACCTCGGATTCATGGTCGGATATCGGTCTCGCATAATCCGGTAGATGTATCGCGTCCGACGGACAGGCTGGCAGCAAATGTCGGGGTTGGCAGAGATGTTGCTGGCAGGGGCGGTTACCAGTTTGATTCGGACATTAAAATAGGCAATGTGACATCATCTGACGGCAGCGTGTCTTCGTACAGGGCTTCTGATATATGGATTGAGCGTTTAGATACGTCAAGCGCCTTGAACTGCTCCGGTTCTGTGGATTTTTCTTTGATTGGCGGCGGGTATTACAAAAAGGGGAAAGATTCATTCACTCTCAGTTCTTCTTTTCTATTGTCATGCGGAAGGGCTCACCAAAAGGCTCTGTCCAAGTCACGGCAGGATGGAGTTCTGCTCGGATATGACAAGACCGTACGTGACACATCCATTAGCGTCAATTATACTTTTCGTGGGAAATATACGCGAAGTTTCAGCAAGAAAAGGCGTAGTCTTACGGTGCAGCCATATATGAAGATTTTATATAAAAAAGAGGCAGGAAGCCGCCTGGACACCTTGTCATCGAGCATCGTCATGGAATGGCTTGCGAACCGATCATCGTCTTTTTCAATAAATCCTGGGATGGATCTCAAATGGATGGAGCCGGTTGGCAGGCATTCCATGGTTACAGTGGGGGCTGTGGCTGATTATGATTATGGAACAGATATACGTGTATATCATAATATGTTGACAGGGTATGTTGACAATAATAATACAAGAGACTACGACGTCAATAAATTAAAGAATACAGTTTATCTTGCATATCGGTTCGGACGGAAAAATGACGGATTTTATGCGGAACTCATGGCCGGAGTTCGTGATGTTTTTGTCACAAGATCGGAGAATGCGGGAAGCATAATGGGACAGACGAAAAACTATGTTCGCCCGGATGTATCCATTGACATGACATATACTTCGGGAGAGGAACTTTTCTCTCTGAAATATGATGAATCAGAGTCGGTTCCATCGCCGTATCAATTAAGAAACGCTGTCGATGATATCAATCCGCTCCTCCTTCGTTCAGGGAATCCGAATCTGAAAATGTCCGTAAAACGTGCCGCCCAGTTGAACTATGGGCACTCTTTCACTTCATACAATGCCAATCTCACGCTGAATTGTGGGGGCAACATAGTGTCAAATCTGATAACTACGAGGACAGAATATTTTTCTAGTGAAGCGTTTCTCGAAGAGTATAATTATACAATGCCAGCCGGCTCAAGTATTATATTCCCCGTTAATGTTTCCTACGCATACGAAACCTCGTCATCTATTAAATACGAACAGTTTTTCAGCAGAATCAAATCGAACGTTGAAGTGGATTTGTCTGCCGGTGTCTCTGGCATTCCATTTTATGTGGGCGGAGACTTGTATAGGAATGCGTGTGAATGGATTACTATTTCTACAGGGTTCAGACAAGATTCGGAAAATCATATGCTGATATTGGCCCCACAGCTTTCATTGGGGAGGCACAGAACTTCCGGAGAAGTTTTGTTCGGATATTTGACTCCTCAATTGAGGGCTGAGTACAAACAGAGGATAGGAGATCACTTTGAGTTACACTTTTGGGGTATAGGTTCAAGAATGTTCTCTACCCCCAAGGGCTTTGGTTACCTCAACTTGGATATAAATTCCAGTATGTCCGTTCTGTTCGGGAAAGATAATCGGTGCAGGCTTTCCGTGTATGCTATGAACCTAACCGATTCGGTAAAACAAACAAGAGAGGCCGTGGAAGCCGACCGCGTGATTCGTTCTTATGAGAACAATCTCGGCCGTTCCGCCGGTCTCGCATTCACCTATGTCTTTTCACGAAGATAGCTACTGCTATTCTATTTGGGTTGTATCCTCATAAAGGGTGATGACGATATTGGGCTTTAAAATGATAGTTTGAGTCTTATAACCTATGTAACTGACGCTGACTTTATGCCCAATGTGTTTCGTGTAATCAAAGTTTCCGTCCATGTCAGAAATCAGAGTACATTGACAGTCTAGGCACCTAATAGTGGCTCCTATTATTGCCTCCCCATCTTTATCGACTATCTTTCCTACATCAGATGTCGTGGAGGCCATCAGAATTACGGGTATTGCAAGCAATGCAATTACAAGAAATGGAATAAATCGTTTCATAATAAACATTTTAATGTTTTGGGCAAAGGTAAAAACTATTTGGATTCAAAGGATCATTACCTTGGCGATTATGTATCATACAGCGCAAAATAGTAAAAATTAGTCAAATGGTGTGAGATATCAGTACATCACATCATGAGGCCGTGTACCGTCGGGCATTTTGCCGTGGAATTTTCCTACTTTCGTGGGATTTTATACGATAACACTACGGACTTATGCTTGTTCTACGAAATATTGCAGCGTCAATTTCACTGATGCTGGTTTCTTCTTTCGTCGCTTTTGCGCAAAGTGGGGAAGACCCGGTGACGGAACTCAGAAAAGTGAGGGAGTCGTTTGTTGTGGCGACGCTTGACTCCTGTTCGCCTTCCGACGAGGTCACTGAAAATTTCCTGACCTATTCGGAACATGGACGGGCGGCGATAGATGTGCTTCTGATGCAGCTCTACCTTGCCGTGCAGTTGCCTCAGAGCGAGGTTGACAGGGTCGTCGGACTATTCGACTTCGACCGGAGGCAATGGCGGGACATCGACTACACGGACATGTCGCGGGGAGGATGGGACATGACCCTGCATATCACCAGGATATATGCTCTTGCAAAGGCCTACAAGTGGCCTCAATCGTCTTTCTACAAGTCTCCGCTGTTGAGCGAACTGCTCCACAAGGCGGTAGGTTGGTGGTTTGACAACCGGCCGGTGAACCCTAACTGGTGGCACAACGACATCGGGGTGCCCAAAAAGCTGACCGCAGCGATGCTGCTCCTGAGGGACGAACTTTCCGAAGAGGAGATTCAAGGGACGCTGCGGGTGCTTGAACGTTCCCGTTTCGGACGCACGGGGCAGAACAAGGCGTGGCTTGCCGGGAACCAGATGATGAAAGCTCTGCTCATAGAAGACCCGGAGCTTGCACGGGAGGCACGCAGGCAGATAGGCGAGGAGATATACGTGACGGACAACGAAGGCATCCAGAAGGACTGGTCGTTCCATCAGCACGGCCCCCAGATGCAGTTCGGCAACTACGGACTGGCATTCGCCGACGGTGTCTCGTTTTGGGCGCGTGTGTTTGAGGGAACGGACTATGCCTTTCCGGAGGAGCAGGTTGAAATCATTGAGAACTACATACTTGAGGGCCTGTGCTGGCCGATATGGAAGGGCGTGATGGACCCGAGTGCGTGCGGACGTCAGCTCCACATCAATGGTGGCCGCGGCAAGGCCTATTCCTGTGCCGTAGCCTTGTCGAACATGGCCGCGATGAATCGCCCGCGCAGCGGAGTGTTCAGGCATATAGCCCTTCAGAACCTCCAGCCGGGACTTTATGAAAACGAACTGGTCGGCGCACGGTACTATCCGCGTTCTGACTTCGGAGTCTATCGTGCAAAGGATTGGTATGCCTCGGTGCGTATGCAGTCCGAACGGACAATCGGCTACGAATTTACCAACGCCGAGAATCTCCTGGCACAGTTTTCGGCCGACGGAACCATCATAATGATGCAGTCCGGGCGGGAATATGAGAACATCTTTCCTTATTGGGACTGGAGGATGCTGCCAGGAGTCACCGCCTATGATGACGGCACCCCGCTGCGCACCGATGACAGCCGTGAGGACAAACAGAACAACTCCGGACACGTCGGAGGACTTTCCAATGGCGGGACAATGGTCACGACAATGGAACTTGACCGTCACGGGCTTCATGCCTTCAAGTCTGACTTCTTTTTTGACGACATTGTGGTGTCGCTCGGGTCGGACATACGTTCTTCGCGCAGTGAAATCAGCCGCATCACCACGGCGGTTGAACAGAACCGTCTCGTAGGGGAGCCTCTCTCCGGCGCATTCCGTTCGAGAAAACACGGCAGCACGGAATGGGTGTGGCATGACGGGCGCGGATATGTCGCGCTTGAGGGATTCCCGTTTCGGGTTGAGACTCCGCTGCAGAAAGGAAGTTGGGCGAACATGGCTCCGATGTACACTCAGGTGGACAGCGGGCGCGTGTTCAAATGCTGGTTTGAGCATCCGGCGGACGTGACATCCTCATACGCATACGCTGTGCTTCCATGCCGGGATGCAGCGGCCACAAAGGCTTTTGCAAAGGCATACGCCTCCGGAAAGACATTCGTGAAGGCCTCCACCGGAAGATGCGGGAAATCGTCGAAAGCCGTCCTTCCGCAGATTCTCCGCAACGACGACAGCTGCCAGGCCTTGTCCTACAGGGGAGAGATCTATGTCATCGTACATAAGGCCGGGACGTATTCATTCGACGGCGGGCGGCACATCTTCTCAAATCCCGGAATCTATTTCTGCACCGGTGGAGGGGTCGTTTCCGAGCCTCTTCCGTCGGCCGCCGGGCAGGACTGACCTTCCTCGCTCTGAGCCTTATGCAGTGCCACAAACTCCTTTGGAAGAATGCCGAACTGCTTGAAGAAGCATGAAGTGAAATAGGAAGGAGTGTTGAATCCGCACATATAGCAGACCTCGTTGATTCGGTAGTTGTCCGAAATCAGCAGACCGGCCGCCTTCTTTAGCCTGAACAGCTTGATGTATTCGTTAGGAGCCATTCCCGTGAGTGACTTCATCTTGCGCTGGAGGTTGCTCCGGCTGACGAACATCCCGTCCGCGAGCTGCTGGACGGAAAAGTCAATTGAGGACAGGTTCGCGCCTATGATTGCGTCCGCCTTCGACAGCCATTCTATGTCAAGAGTTCCGTATTTCGAGAAGTTGAGGCTTTCTTCCGGAGACGACGCGAACTTCTCCATAAGCACTCTTCGGTTGTTTATGATGCTGTCTATCACCGCCTTGAAATGACTGATAGAAAACGGCTTCTCGATGTAGGCGTCCGCTCCCGAGTCAAGTCCGCGAATTTTCGACTCGACGGATGATTCGGCAGAAAGGAGGACAAACGGGATGTGGGAGGTCATCGGGTTCTCTCGCACTTCCTTGAGAAGTTCAAACCCGTCCATGTTAGGCATTGCGATGTCGGAGACAATGATGTCGACATTGTGTTTTTCGAGTTTGGCAATCGCTTTCTTTCCATCTGTGGCTTTGAGTATGCGGAAGGACGACTTGAGCTGCCCGGCGATGAATGAGAGTATGTCGGTGTTGTCCTCCACCACAAGAAGCGTGATCTTGCTTTCTTGCTCTGAGACTGTTGACTTCACCTCCGCCTCCTCTTCCTGCGGCAGGGCCTCGGTGCTATCCGCCTTCACCCACGGCAGTTCGACACAGAACCGGCATCCGTCGGTGCAGTCCGTGTCCACGTATGCCCTGCCTCCGGACTTGTCTGCAAGCAGGCTCACGAGCGACAACCCTATGCCGAATCCCGGTTTCCTGTCTTTCCCGCTGCCGTTGTTCACCTGATAGAACGTGTCGAAAATCTTTCTCGCCTCCTCTTTCGGGATGGCCGGGCCGTTATTGCTGACCGACAGCATCAGCATCTGTTGCCCATCGTGTCCCGTTTCGTCGTGCAGCTCGACCTCAATCTTGTCCTTTGTGTATTTCACCGCGTTTTCGACAAGGTTGCTGAGAATCTTTGACACGGCATCGGGGTCGAACATTCCGAAATATCCCTTCCCCTTGTCAGCGCTTGAGAACCTTATGTCCACAGCCTTGCCGGAAGGCGTCCTGAACCTGCGCAGGACATCCTCGATGACCGGAATCAGATTCACCGCTGTCAGGTGCAGGAGATAGCCCTCGTTGCTGATTTTCTTAAAGTCGAGCAGCTGGTTTGTGAGCTCCGCGAGTCTGGTCGTGTTGGCCTCGATTATGCCGAGGTTTTCCTCTGTCTCGCTGTCCCAGGTGCGGTGCTCCATCACAATCTCAAGAGGAGCCTTGATGAGCGTCACCGGAGTCTTGATTTCGTGCGCTATTTGCGTAAAGAACTGAATTTTGGCATTGTAGGATTCTTTCTCGCTGCGCAGTTTCATATCCTCAATCCTGCGTGCCTCTTCCTTGCCGCGTATCTTCAGATAGGTGTAGACTCCGAATGCCGTGGCAGCGGCCAGAAGCAGGACATAGAGACATATCGCCGCTATGCTTCTATACCACGGCTCGTTGATTTTCAGCCTGATGGCGCAGTCGTCCACGCTCACGTAGCCGTCCGAATTGACTGCTCTCAGCAGGAATGTGTATTTCCCGGGTTTGAGGTCCGCGAACGAGACTGAGGCCTGCCCGGTCTTTGTCCAGTCCGCGTCCTTGTCGAAACGGTATTCGAAGACAGTCTTTTGCGGAGACACGTAGCTGAGGCAGTCGAAGTCTATGGAAAAGTTGCCGATTCCGCTCGGAATGGTGACGTCCTTTCCGAAAAATGTCTGTCCGTGGTATCTCACCGACGCAGTGACTCTTGGAGCCACGCTGTTGTCCTTTATGTCCTCAGGAAAGAATGCGTTGAAGCCGTCGACGCCGCCGAACCAAAATTTTCCGTCATCAGTCTTGAAACTCGATTTGAAGTTGAACTGGTTGCTCTGCAGACCGTCTTCATAGGTGTAGAGCCTATAGTCTCCGGTCTTTGGATCCAGACGTATTATTCCGGCGTTTGAACTCATCCAGAGATGTCCGTAGCTGTCGTCCAGAATTCCGAATATGACACTGCTCGGCAGTTTCCCGTCCGGGGAGGCTACTGGAGGGACGACGAATGAGTCTGTCCCATAGTCATATCTGCACACTCCGTTTCCCTCGGAGCATAACCACAGTTGTCCCTTCGCGTCGCTGTAGATGTCTATGATTCTGTCGCTGCACAGGCTGTCTTTGTCTTCGGGGTCGCAGCGGTAGCGTTTCCACTGACCGGTGTATCTGTCGTGGCAGTATAGCCCGTAGCCATGGCAGCTGAACCACATCTTGCCGGTGTAGTCCTCGAGCATGTCGTAAATCATGTAGCCCTCAAGCTCCGGGACGGGGGTCATCTTGCCTGTCTTGTAGTCATACACGCTGCATCCTCGCTTTGTTCCGACATAGAGGCAGTCGCGTCCGTCCTTTTCACTGTGGTAAAGGGAGTACACGGCGTTCTCGCTGTCAGGAACATTGCCTTGGGTCATGTAGTATCGGGAAACGGCGCCGGTCCTGAGATTTATGCGTTTGAGTCCCGACGAGAATGTCGCAACCCAAAGATCCTCACCCTTCTGGCAGAGCGCATGGATGTTGTCGTTGTTGTCGTGCCAGCGTATGGGAACGAATTTTCCGGTCCTCCTGTCAAGAAGGCTCAACCCTCCGTTCTCGGTCCCTACCCAAAGCCTGTCCTCTCCGCAGCGGCAGAACTCGCTTACGGCAGTGCCGGATAACGGGCTGTTCGGATCCGGACGGTAGAGTTCGATTTCTGCGGCCTTCGGGGAAATGTACAGAACCCCGTTGAAATAGGTCCCGATCCACAGTCCTCCCTCGTGATCCTTGAGGCATGAGTAGAAACTGTCGTTGGGAAGCCCTTCCGAGAGTTCCATCCGCTTGAGTTTCCCGGTGTTACGGTCATATTCGAAGAGTCCGGAGTTGGAACAGATGATGATTGTCGCGCGGTCATTGTGATGCAGCCATCGTATCAGCGGCACGGCGTTCTTCTTTTCCCCGTATGGCGAGAGGTAGTTGTGTACGCTCCCGTCCTTCGGGTTTATGCTGTACATACCGTCATCCCATGTTCCGGCCCAGATGATGCCGTTCTCGTCCTCGCTGATGCAGAGGAAATGCTCCCTCCGTCCGCTTCCCGTATCCACCGGCACCAGGGTATCGCTACCCTTTGGTTGGCGTACAATGCCGTTTTCTGTGCCAATCCACACATTGCCGCCCCTGTCGCAGAGCAACGACCCCACATTGTCGGAAGGAAGGGTGCGCGGGTCTCCCTCAACGTGCTTGTAGACGGCCACGACCTCATATTCCGCAGCATCCGCCCCATGAGCGGGCCCTATGACTGCCAGCCCCTCGTTGGATCCGACCCAGAGCCTTCCCTCGCTGTCGTAACAGAGCGTTCTGAAACTCTTGCATATACCGAATTCGCTCAAGTCCTTTTGGGTGAGCCTTCCTGTTTCAACGTCGAGCAGTTCGAGGGAGTTTCTGGAAGCGATCCAGACCTTGTTCCCGTCCGTGTGCTCGATGAGAAATTCGACATTGAGCTGTCTGGCGTCGGACCGGTTTCCGTAGACCTTGAATTCCCGTCCGTTGTAGCGGCTCAGACCGTCCTTGGTCCCGAACCACATGTAGCCTTTTCTGTCTTGCATTATGCAGCGGACGCTGTTTTCCGAGAGTCCGTCCCTCACGTCGTAGCTCCTGCAAGGAATCGCTGCAGAGACGTGGTTTATGAAACTTCCCGCGAGGAGGAAGACCGCCGCTATTATTCCGTATATTCTGTCTGTGTTGCGCATGTTATGAGGTCTGTATGCGAATCTAATAATATAGAGGTCTGTATGCAAATCTAATAATAAAAAGTGTCCCGATTGACAAAGAATCCGTTTAAATTTCCGCAATGGAAGAATGTACGCCGTCTGTGCTTAAAAAGTGAAATACTATGCCTAAAAACTGATAGTGCAAGACAAGCATATTTGCGAATTTTGCAAAAGTAAAACTATGTAACCAATTATGAAATTAAAAAACAGCTTGTTTCTTTTAGTCGTGTCGGCTCTTGCGGCTTCCGCAATTTCCTTGTCGGCACAGAATAGTCAGGTTATCAAGGGTACGGTCGTTTCGGAAGACGGTAAGCCGCTTCCGGGCGTTGTCGTGCTGCCTGATGGCGGTAAGGCAGATGCCGCAGTCACCGACGAGAACGGCGCGTGGACAGTCAATGCCGCTCCGTCTTCGATAGGCGGGATTGAGGTCTCTTGCCTCGGCTTCATTACGGTCCGCGAGCAGGTAAGCGGCCGTTCTGTAATCAACATCATCATGAAGGAGGATACGCAGCTGCTCGACGAGGTTGTTGTAGTCGGCTACGGCGTCCAGAAGAAGGGCAACCTCACCGGCTCCGTGACCCAGATCAACTTCAATGATGCCATCGAGAGCCGCCCTGCGATGACCACATCCTCTGCGCTCGCCGGACTTTCTGCCGGACTTCAGGTTCGTCAGACTTCAGGCCAGCCGGGAGAGGACAGCGCGAGTCTCCGCATCAGGGGAAACACTACTCTCAACAATAACAGCCCTCTCGTTCTCGTGGACGGCGTGGAGTGGAGCATGGATGACGTCAATCCTGCCGACATCGAGAGCGTGACGGTGCTCAAGGATGCGTCGTCTACTGCAATTTACGGTTCGCGTGCGGCAAACGGAGTCATTCTCATCACCACGAAGAAAGGCTCAGGCAAGGCGAGCGTGACCTACTCGGTGCAGGCAGTGATGCAGACTCCATACAACAAGATAGGCTGGCTCAGCGACTATGCCACTCACATGGAACTCGTGAACGAGGCTGCCGACAACGTGGATCAGGCTCACCTCTTCTCGGACTCGACTATAGCTACTTGGAAGGCGGCTCAGGCCAATCCGGACGGCGTCAACGAATACGGCGTGAAGAACAGCATCGCCTATCCGAACACCGACTGGTTCAAGGAACTTTTCTCCACCGGATTCTCGCAGGAGCACAACGTCTCGGTGCAGGGAAGCAGCGAAAAGGTCAGGTATCTCGTTTCTCTGGGCTATCTTGACAACAACGGAGTGATGACCCGCTTCAAGGAAATTGACTCCGGCACAAGCAAGTTCAACATCAGGACCAATGTAGAAGCGAAGGTGACGAAATGGCTCACTATGGGAGCGCGTATTTTCGGACAGAAGCAGGACTATGGTCTCGCAAACGTGAAGAACGCCTTCAGCTACATCTATCAGACGACTCCGGGAGTCTATCCTGGCGAGCCTGACAAATGGGGTAGGGCAGTGGCTACGGAGGAGTCTACCTCCGCGAATAACATCTTCGCCCAGATGGCCGGTCCGGCGGGACACAAGACGACCTACAGGATGAATGCCTCTCTCTACGGAGTCGTGAACCTCTACAAAGGTCTCACCTTCGAGGCGACAGGCAACTATGCGCAGATTTATACGGACCAGAACAGTTACGCCAGGAAAAACGGGATGTGGAACTATATGAACGACACCCGTTTCAGCGAGTCCAATCTCGCCAACGCGAACAACTCGAATTCATACGGTATGAACTACCGCATCAACACCGAGATGCTGCTCCGCTACAATAATACATTCGCGGAAAAGCACGAGGTGGGGGCTCTTGCCGGTTTCACCACAAACTACTACAAGCAGCGTGCGTTCAGTGTCAGCAAGAAGGGCGCGGCAGACTGGTCTATCTCCGAGATGGATAAATACACGGATTATGACTCTTCTTCCTCCTCCACCGCGGAGTGGTCGCTCATGTCGTGGTTCGGAAGGGTCAACTACGCATACGACAGCCGCTACCTCGTGGAGGCAAACTTCCGTGCGGACGGCTCATCGCGCTTCTCTCCTAAGAGCAGGTGGGGCTTCTTCCCGTCCTTCTCTGCAGGATGGAGAATCAATCAGGAGGAATTCATGCGGGAGGCAACCTGGTTGAGCAACCTCAAGCTCAGGGCTTCATGGGGAATCACGGGTAACAACAACGTTGGTAACTACTCATGGCAAAGCACCTACCAGTCCGTAAAAATCGTGACGGGGGGGGGCAGGAACTACAGGCTTTGTACAGAAGGAGTTAGGTAATGAAAACCTCGAATGGGAGACGACCTACACGACCAATGTAGGACTCGACTTCGGAATATTCGACAACATTCTCACCGCCGAGATGGACTTCTACGTGAAGAACACCAGCGGCATTCTCTATCGTCCTACCGTCTATGAGACGATGGGCAACATCACCGGTGCCTACGCCAATCTCGCGGCCGTTCGCAACACCGGTTTCGAGATCACTCTCGCGCACAACAACACCGTAGGCAAAGATTTCCGTTACGGAATCAGTCTCAATCTCGGCTACAACAAAGGCATCGTCACGAAATATCAGGGACAGCTCCAGCAGTACTGGACGGAGGTGGACGGAAAGAGGGTCTATGTGAACAACCTTGCACAGGTTTCGCAGGGCGGCAACACCGCGAAGATTCTCGAGGGACACGTCTACGGGGAGCACCTTCTCTATCAGGTCTATAAGGGCAGCGGCCGCGGCTACACCGGAGGAGAGGTTGACGTGAACGCCGGACCGAAGGACGGAATGATACGTACCGAGGCCGATATGGCATGGGTCAAGGCCATGATTGACGCAGGCTACTCATTCCGTGGGGTGAAGAAGGTCGGCAAGGACCAGCTCTGGTATGGAGACCTCCTCTATCAGGACGTCAACGGCGACAAGAACTACGGCGACTCCAACGACCAGGTTCTCAACGGACACACCAACAACCCGCTCGTCAACGCCGGACTCAGCCTCAACCTTTCATGGAAGGGCATCGACTTCTCGGCGGTCTTCTCCGGGGCGTTCGGATTCTGGCTCAATTGGGGCACGCAGTACTACAACACGACAAAGGTTACTAACGGACACGGCATCGCCCGTCACATCGCTGCCGACCACTACTTCTACGACCCGGACAATCTCACAGACAGCCGCACCAACATCCACGGCAAGAATCCGCGTCTCACTCTCAACGACGATTTCAGCAACGCGATGACGAGCGACTTCCGCGAATATCGCGGCGACTACGTGAAGCTCAAGAACCTTCAGATAGGTTACACACTTCCTCAGAACATCAGCCGCAAGATTGCGATGCAGAAGTTCCGCGTCTTCATCTCTGCGGAGAACCTCTTCACAATCACCAAATACCCGGGGCTCGACCCTGAAATCGGCACGACAATCGGCTATCCTCTCATGCGCAGCGTGAGCCTTGGAGCGCAGATTTCATTCTAAATGTATGGTGTGTAAAAGAATATGGATATGAAAAAGATAAATTTGACTATACTTATTGCTGCCGCTTCACTCGCGGCCGCATCATGCTCCGGATTCCTCGACACCGTGAGGACGGACGCCGTTTCCACCGGAAACATGTGGACGGACGAGTCTAAGGCCGACGCTGGCATGGCGGGAATATATTACCCTCTCTACAAGACCAACCTCACGAGGACACAGATTCGTATGGAAGACTACGACGGACTGAACAGGACGGGAATGGAAGGGAACGGGTTCACTTCGGACGAGTATTCGACGAACTATCCGCTGCAGTATCTCTACCGCTCGACCAAACAGGCTATGGATTTCCAGGGAAGGCTCGAATGGCAGATTATCTTCCGTCTCGTGCACGACTGCAACGATGCTGTAGCCAATCTCGGACGGGCCGGACTTTCGGAAGAAAAGTACAACCGCTACCTCTGCGAAGCGAGGCTTTTGAGGGCGTGGGCATATTCCCGTCTGAATATGATTTACGGCGGTGTTCCGCTCTATCTCGAACCGGTCACTAACGAGGAGTGCAACCGTGTGCAGTCTTCATTCGTGCAGGTCTGGCAGGCAGTCATCGATGATTGCACCTTCGCGATAGAGAACGCAAACTGCCCCGACAACACACTTACATCCAATTACGGGCGGCCGTCAAAGGGCCTTGCCTACTCTCTTCGCGGAATGGCCTATATGTGGCTGGCTGCGATTGTTCCGGACGGCGTCAATCATCCTTTCAAGTCGGGCATTATCACCGACCCTTCAGACGTGAAACTGTCTGAGACTGAGTACTATACTCTTGCGGAGGCTGACTTCGCGAAAGTCGAGGAATGCGGCTACGGACTCTGGCAGGGCAAGTGGGGCGACTTCTTTACGGAGAAGAACGAAAAGTCAAAGGAGATGATTTTCCCGCTCCAGTTCACTACAGATCCGGGATTTTGCCACAACTGGCAGCAGGTCATCGGCTGCACGGACCAGTACATCGGCTGGCAGCAGCTCAAGCCTTCGGCTGATTTTGTCAACACATTCCAGAATGCTGACGGAACGCCTTTCCGTTGGTCGGAGGTTCCGGGACTTGAAGACTGGGACGCGATGGATGTGACGGCAAGAGAGGTGTTCTTCATTCGTGACGGGATGAACAATGTGGAAGCGAAAGTTGAGGAATATGATGCACTTATCAAAAATGCGACGGAAGAGGAGGAGATAGCAAGGTTAAATTCAGAAAAACTTGTCTACACGGAACTTCGTACCCGCAAGGAAGAGTGCATCAAGCGCATCGGACAGGACAACTGGGACAAATACTATCTCAACAAAGGCAATGAGGAACGCATCCGCCAAGCCTACGAAAACCGCGACCCTCGTCTCGAGCAGGCTGTCATAACCCCATATCAGAGGCTCGACTCCTACTCTCCTTATAGCGAGCCTCAGAAGGTCTTGAAGAAAGTCCTCCGTTGGCCTGTTTCCGTGCAGGATAACACCAAGTCTGAGACCGATCTCTACGTGTGCTACAGGAACACGCTGTTCTATGTGTGGAAAAAATATAATGTTCTTGACGATTCCCTCCCTGGAGGTACGCAGGGGCGTCAGCGCTGCGGTTATGACTGGCCGCTCGTGCGCTTCACCCAGGTCCTTCTCCAGAGGGCTGAGGCTCTTGTCCATCTGGGACGGGAAGGGGATGCGAAGGCGCTTGTAGATCAGGTGCGCAGCCGCGCAGGAATGCCGGGCGTGACGGCTTCGGGAAAGGAGGCAATGCTTGAGGCAATCCGCTATGAGACCCGCATCGAACTTTGTGAGGAAGGAGTGAATTACTTTGACGAAATACGCTGGGGCACCTACAAGGACTCCAAATTCCAGGGAAAGGACGTGCACGGAGGAACAAATGTTTGGGGTGACATGCAGTACGAATATAAGTGGTACTATACTGACACGATGTGGCCTTGGTCTATTTCCGACCGTGAGGCTCAGAAAAATCCGAACCTCATACGCAGGGATGGATGGCTTTATTAAGTTCATTCTTCTCATATTTCTAATTTCATAGTTAATGATTTATATGATTAAGAGACTTATATCAATGACGCTTTCTGTGCTGCTTCTGTCGGGAACGGCGTACGCGGTGCAGTCATGCAAGACGGAGGAACCGGCTGAAAAACCTGTAGACCCGACTCCTGAACCGGAGCCTGAGCCTGAGCCGGAACCGACGCCGGACAGCGGAGACTTTGATAAAGTGCCGGACGGCTTTGTTGAGGAGCCTGATGCGACTGTGGCAAATCCTGCCGGAACAGCAGACCTCGCCACCCTCGAAAAGATGGGGCATCCGCGTGTGCTTATGAACAGGGCGGATTTCGACCGTCTCAAGGAAAAGGCTCTTAATAACCGTTTCCAGAACAAGACATTATACAAACTGCATAAGTTGCTCATGGATGTGGCCAACGAATCCGTGGCTGACAACACCGAAATAGTCTATCAGCTGGATGCCGCCGGCAAGCGCATACTCGACAAGTCGCAGCTCGCGCTCAAGAGGATAGGCTCTTGCGCATACGCCTACAGGATGACAGGACAGTCGAGGTATCTGGAAAAGGCCGTTTCGGACATGAAGACCGTCATTGCCTTCAAGGACTGGAACCAGAGCCGTCATTTTCTTGATACATCCGAAATGGCATTTGCTGTGGCTCTCGGCTATGACTGGCTCTACTACAGCCTCGACTACGACCTCCGTGTCAGTGCGCGTAAGGCTCTGCTCAATAACGACATCATCAATGCCCGTAGTCATTGGTCCAACACCTCCGCAGGCAACTGGAATCAGGTCTGCTACGGAGGCTCCATCGCGGCGGCCATCGCCATCTACGGCAAGGAGAAGAGTGCAAGCGGCGGGCTGCTCAACGACTGCATAAAGAACAACGGCGACATGGTAAAGGCCATTTATGACCCGGATGGAGTCTATCCCGAAGGGTATTCCTATTGGGGATATGGCACCGGCTACCAGGGCGTGATTTTCACCCTGCTTGAGAATTCTTTCGGTCAGCTCTTCGGAATGGATGCGTCGGCCGGACTTGCCAAGACTCCGCAGTGGATGCTTATGATGACCGGTATCGGTAACCGTACATACTGCTATGGCGATTCAACCGGTTCGTATGCCGTTCCCAAGATGGGAATGTGGTGGTTTGCAAAGCATTATACCAACACTGCCCTGCTCAAGAACGAACTGGCGCTTCTTAATGGCGGTGGCTACACGACAGCCTGCGACGAGATTCGTCTGCTTCCTATGGCCATTGCCTGTGCCAACGACATCGAAAATCTCGACACGGTTTCCGAAGGGGAGAATGTCAACCTCTATTCCGGCGGCGGAGAAGTTCCGGTCGTGCTGATGCGCACCGACTGGACAAATTCCGACACGGACCGCTATCTCGGACTGAAGGGAGGCCAGGCAAACTCCAGCCACGGCCACATGGATGCCGGCTCCTTTGTCTATGACGCTCTCGGGCTTCGCTGGTCGGAGGATGTGCAGAGGGAATCCTACGCCAGGGTTGAGAATGCCCTCAAGGCTGCGGGCGGAAGTTTCTGGAATATGGGTCAGAATTCTCTTCGCTGGCAGGTGTGGAGGCTCAATAATAGGGCGCACAGCACCTTGACTGTCAACGATTCCGATCATTTGGTGACAAAGGCGGCAACGGTCGTGGAGGCTTCAGGGACGACTGCCGTGCTTGACCTGACCGGTCCGCTTTCAAAACAGGTGGAGTCTGCCCGCAGGACATTCAAGATTGTTGATGGCGAACTCTATGTGATTGACGAAATCACGGCAAAGGCGAACCTCGACGCGGCCGTGGAGTGGAGGATGATGACTCCGGCGACTGTTTCCGTCGGCTCCGACGTCGAGACGCTTACGCAGAAGGGCAAGACGATGTATCTGAAGGCGACTTCTTCAGACTCATCCGTCCCCGTCTCCTACACGACATGGGCGGCCAAGGGCAGCAATTCCTGGGATACGCCTTGCACTGGCTACACCGTTGCCGGATTTACGGCCACCGTTCCGAAGGGAACAACCGTCACGTTCACGACAAAACTGACTCCGTCCCTATAGGGCGCGATGATTTATTGATATTAACTAAACTCATTTTAATAACAACATTAGGTTTATGAAAAGATTCGTTTTCTTAAGCATGCTTGCGATGTTCTTAGGAACATTTGCGCTGACCTCCTGCAAGAAAGAGCAGAAGGAAGATCCCACTGTGGTCGCGGTGGAGGCTACGGAAATCACTGCCACTACCGCCACTGTAACTATTTCGGTGACGGGCGCTGTCCCGCAGATGGTTCGCTTTGTCGCTCCTGTTTCAGTGGAGTCCCTCGGCTTTGACGTTGAGGATGCCGCTGCCGTTGCTGAGTATGCATCGAAGGGTACGGCCGTGGCCACCCCTTATTCCTCAAAGGTGACTGAACTTGCCCCTGCAACTGAGTATTTCACCGCAGCTGTGGCATTCGACGCCAATTTCAAGGTTGTCAGCACCTCTTCCGCCGTGTTCACTACGGCCGTTCCGGACAATGCCATCGGAGACAATGCCGGAGCCGGCGAAATCACCAATGACCGCTGGTAGTTCTCTGTTTAACGACCTGAAGTTGTCCTCTCGTTAATGTCTGGGGCAACTTCTCACTAAAAAGAAAGAATTTATGAAGAAGATAATGATTTTCTGCACGGCGGCCCTTGCGCTGGCAGCCTGCACAAATGAACTCACGGAGACCGTCGGCAATTCGACCCAGCCTGCCGTGACACTTGAAGGAGGATTCTCTTGGGCGGACACCAAGACGGCGTTCACTGATGCGGAAGCTTCTACAAACAAGCTCGTGTGGTCAAAGGATGACGCCATCGGAATTTTCACCACCTCCGGAACAACGAACAACATCAACTATAGGGCCTACCTTCTCCGCAGCTCCATCGGAGCCACAAACGGAGTCTTCATCCCTGAAGAGCCTGTTTCTGAGGATGTTCCAGGACTTCAGATTCCTGAAACGGGTTCTGATGATTTCCTCATCTACTATCCGTATAGCCCGGCGACCGACATCAACGTCGACGACGTCAAGATTCACTTGACCGTTTCGGACCTCCAGACCCAGTCTGAAGTCAGCGATAAGGAAATCGGAAAGAACGGATTTGCCTACGGAGTAGCAAAGGTTGCCGCCGACACCAAGAAGATAAACTTCTCGCTCACTCACGCGATGTCATATCTCCGATTTGTCGTTGCATCGACGGACTATTCAGCCTACATGCTCAAGTCAGTCCAGCTCTACGATGTTGCAGGAGAGGCAGTTCTCGCCGGAGACTACACTTTTGACGTTGCAAGCAGCACGATAGAGGCCGTAAATGGCGCGACCAAGTCGTCTGCCAAGGTTTCTCTCGCAGAAGGCGCCAAGTTCCAGGCTATAGGCTCCGGCAAGCAGGAACTCTACCTCACTCTCCTTCCGGGCGCGGATCTTACTTCCGCAACTGTCTATGCTGTAGTCACCTTTATCAATGACAAGAAAGAGACTGTCAGCATTCCTGTAGAACTTTCAAAGAAGGGCAAACTCGCCGCCGGAACAATGACCACAATTGACCTCGGCTCTGTCAATGCTTCAAACAACGCATTTGCGTGGTATGAGCCTGTGGAGAAGAGAAATCTCGTGAACGGCTGGTGCTATGGCGCGCAGAATACCTATTTCGTTGAGCGCAGCGCGGAAGGCAACTGGAATCAGGTGACATTCGAGGTGAAGGCACGTGGCGACTTCTCTCAGGTTGCCGAGCCTAAGTATGTGGGCCTCCTCTCTTCTGGAGATGTCGGAGCCAATGGTCTCATCCGTCTTTCTGACGGCACAGCTATCTACAACGACAAGCCTACTACTCCTGTGAGCGACAACTATGAGGTCACTGTGGAGATGGCTCCGACGTCAAAGAACTGTGGAAGTTCCGCATGGGGCACGGTCGCAATTTATGACAAGGACTACAATCTCCTTTGGTCATATATGATTAATTCTTACGAGCCGGGCGAGGAGCCTAAGGCCAACGCATATCCTGGTATCGGCAAGTCCGTTATGGATCGTAACCTCGGTGCGAAGAGGCCTTCTACAAAGGAGATAATCCCTGCAAAGGGTGACTGGGGCGCATATTTCCAGTGGGGACGTCCTTCTCCTCTGATGTGGTCGAACAGCAAGCAGGAACACTATAATGGTGCCTATGTGACTGCGGATACGGATCTCAAGGCTGCTCTTGCAAAGCCGTTTATCAAATGGCACTATTCAAAGGGTGACGGATGGAACTCAAATGGTAATTGGTATGTCGGAGAATTCCGTAACCTTTGGGGTAGCAATGACACGGAAGACTACTATGACAAGAGCAATGATATGGGTAAGACTGTCTATGACCCGTGTCCGGCAGGTTATCGCGTGGCTTCCGGCGATGTCATAGAGTATGCAATCAAGTATGGAAAACGCAATGAGATAGACCACCTTGACGTTACTCCGAAAGACGATATCTTGTTCCCGAGCATTGCATCAGTAGTCGAGATTCCTCTTGACGGCGAGGCAAAGGACTATTGGATTTACATCGGAGCGCATTGGGCCTCAGGTGGCAATCTTTGGGGAAACAGGACACCTTCTAACAACAGGGCAGGAGCTCTCTATTGGTCAAATTCTCCGGTGGGCAATCAAGGATACCTCCTCCAGCACTGCTACTTCTCAGCAGGCTACGGTGGAGCAGACGGTGACAAAGACGGCAAGAAGACCTACACTGCCAATAGGGCACAGGGCCTCGCAGTACGTTGTATGGTAGATACCGACAACCGATAGGAAATCATTGAAATTTTTCGGGATTTCTCGGAAATTCTGGAGAAATCCCGAAAAATTTGTTAAAGCAATTATTTTGTTGTACCTTTGTCGTCCCTTTGCGGAACAGATTGGTACAACAACTGGTGAGATGGGTGAGTGGCTGAAACCAGCAGTTTGCTAAACTGCCGAACTCGATTGGGTTCCGGGGGTTCGAATCCCCCTCTCACCGCAGGGTCAGAAGGCCGGCTAATTGCTTATTAGCCGGCCTTTCTTTGCATAAGGCCTGCTGATTCGACGATATATTCATAACTTGATAACATAAACTGATTTATTATGAGAAAGAAACTTTTGGGACTCGCTCTTCTTGCCTCGGCCGTTTTTGCCTGCACGCCGAAGAATGACATCGTGAACGACAACATCAGCTTTGCAGAGAAGCAACTTGCCGGGCTCATCGCCGAATCGGAAGAAGGCGACACAGTCAGATTTCCTTCGACCGTCAAGGACGACAAGGTGGTTTTCGTCCCGATGAGGGATTGGGTCAGCGGATTCTTTGCCGGGACAATGTGGTATATGTATGAGCTCACCGGCAACGAGGACTATGCGGTTCATGCCCGGAAGCAGACCGAAGCACTGAGAGACCTTCAGTATTTCACTTCCCACCACGACGTCGGTTTCATGGTCTACGACAGCTTCGGCAACGGGCTCAGGCTCAAGAATATCCCCGGATATGACACGGTCGTTGTCAACACCGCGAAGTCTCTCGCCACCCGTTTCCGCCCGAACGCCGGCATCATCCAGTCCTGGAACGTCATCGGAGGTTGGCAGAAGGAGAGGGGATGGAAGTGTCCGGTAATCATAGACAACATGATGAACCTCGAACTCCTTTTCCGCGCAAGCGAGATTTCCGGAGACCCGACATTCCGCGACATCGCGATAACTCACGCCGACAAGACGATTGAAAACCATTTCCGCAGCGACTACAGCAGCTACCATGTTGTTGACTACGACCCTGAGACAGGCGCTGTCCGCAGCCGCGAGACCGCACAGGGCGCAGGCGACGAGTCCCGCTGGTCAAGAGGCCAGTCTTGGGCGCTCTACGGCTACACCGCCACCTACCGCTACACGAAAGAGCCGCGCTATCTTGAGCAGGCCAAGCATATCGCCGACTTTCTTGTTAATGAGAAGAATATGCCGGAGGATTTCGTCCCGCTTTGGGATTATGACGCCGCGGAATATGCCAAGGTGACGCCGGCGTATGAAAAGTACGTGAATCAAAGAGACGCCTCTGCCGGCGCAATCATGGCATCTGCCCTTTATGAACTCTGGCAGTACACTAAGGACAGCAACTACCTCAAGACCGCAGACAAGATTGTCACCTCCCTTTCTGCAGCCCCTTACCGCGCCGAACTCGGCACGAATGGCGGCTTCCTTCTCCAGCACTCGGTGGGCAGCATCCCTCACGGCGGCAGCATCGACGTTCCGCTCAACTACGCCGACTACTATCTCCTCGAAGCCCTGGTCCGCAAACGCCACGTCGAACGCGGCGAGAATCCCGTAGAGTAGCATTTCATCGATATTATTTTTATCGATGAAAAACTAATTTGAATTTTATGTCTTTCTATTTGCCGAGCGTAAGTTTGACGCTGTGGCTGCCGGAGACGTATTTCTTAGGAGCACTGCCATCTGGGAGGAAGACTATGGCGGTGCTGCCTTCGGGGATGCTGAAATGCCATTTCCAGATGTCTCCGTCGTATTTCCATTCGCTCGTGATGAGCCCGGCGGCGGATTTGTAGGAGGCCTTCAAGAAGCCGAGACGGCGGTCAGGGACTGGCTTCATGATGATGTGCCTGAATCCCGGAGCCTCGGTGTCGGCCGCGATGCCTGCGGCGGTCTTCCAGAGCCATTCGCAGACGCATCCGTAGGCGTAGTGATTGAAGCTGTTCATGCCCTTGGGTCCCATTCCGCTCTCGATGGTGTAGCTGTTCCAGCGCTCCCAGATTGTGGTTGCCCCGTTATCGACGGAGTAGAGCCAGCTCGGATTCTTCCTTTGGAAGAGCAGGTTCCAGGCTATGTCGTCCATTCCGTTCTCCGAGAGGGTTGGCATCAGGATGGATGTGCCGAGGAAGCCCGTCTGGAGGCACATGTCGTGCGTCTCGAAGTTCTTTCTGAGACGCGCGGTCATGTTCTCCTTGGCCTGCCCCTCGACAAGGCCGTTCTTTAGGGCGAAGAGCGCCGGAGTCTGCATCGTGTTGAATACGGCGTTACGGAAGCTGCCGTCTGAGATGAGGAAGTTCTCCCGGAGGTAGGCCACAGCGTCGGTTGCCATTGCCTCGTATGCTTTCCAATCGCGCCCGGTGGCCTTTGCCATGTCGCGCATCATTGCAGCGTCAATAGCCCAATAGCTTGCCCCGAGATAGTCCCAGTACTCGTCATAGTCCTTCTTCAGCGTCCTTTTTCCTGAAGCGTCCTTGTCGAACTTGGGAGCGTGGCTTTCAAGAGCCTCGTAGCTGAGCCAGTCCGCATATTGGTCGTTGCCGTTTTCCGCTGCGAGTGCCGCATGATCATATTTTGTCTCATTCACATGATTCATGAACCTTTCCATCGCTTCCCAGTTTTCATCAACAATAGAATTGTCTCCGAACTGTTTCCAGACCACCCAAGGGACGATGACTCCGGCATCCGCCCAACCGACCCTCATCATTTCTGTCGGGGCCGCACCATATTGCCCGTAAGGAGCAACGCCAGGATAGCCTCCGAGTTCCGTCTGGGTATCGCGTATATCGCGTGTCCATTTGTGGAAGAATCGGTCGGTGTTGGCGAAGAACGAGCCTGTCTCCGCAAAAACCTGCGTGTCTGCGGTCCATCCGAGACGCTCGTTTCTCTGTGGGCAGTCGGTGGGGATGGAAAGATAGTTAGAACGTTGTCCCCAGACAGTGTTGGAAATCAATTGGTTGATAAGGGCGTTACCGGTTGTGAGCGTGCCCGTTTCAAGTTCTTTTGTGATTGAACTTACAGGAAGCGTCACGATTGAGCGAATCTTAACCGGTGCTGTTGCGCTGACTGATGCGTAACGGTAGCCGAAGAAAGTGCTGCTCGGGTGGTAGGTGACATATCCCTTATCTGCTCCGAAGGTATAGATGAGTCGTATTCCGATTTTATGCGCCCGCAGGTTCTCCCTGTGTATGCTACCTTCCGGTCCGTCCATTCCGCGGCTCACCGCGCCGTTCCCGTCATTGAGGATTTCCGAAGGTAGGAAGGTTAGAACCGTTCCTTCGGCCGCGCTGAACTCAAACTCCGGGATGCCGGCGGTGTTCTGCCCGAAATCGATGACGAGGTTTTCGCCCGCCTTAACGATCATTTCCTCACCCGGAGCATATTCTTTGGCAATCACTACTTTACCATATTCCTTTTCCCCCGTGTTCTCAACATCCTTCCAGACGTACGCCGCCTGCGGCTTGAGCGCAAGGTCGCGGCGGAGATAGACTTCTGCTCCGTCAGACGGGAATATGTTTCCCTTGAATTCGTCGAATTTCTCCGGAACTCCGAGTTTCTCCGGAGTGAGATAGCCCTGAGGTATGCGTGCATCATATTCCTCACCGTCAAAAATGGCTGCATGAGTCACCGGCCCCGCCACGCCAACTTTCCAGTCGGTGCAGTTTGTTCCGAAATTCTGTATTCTTCCGTCTGCGAAGGTGATCTGGAGAACTCCTCGAAAGGCGGGCTTGCTGCCAATCATTCCATCATGCCCGTAAGGGGTTATGATTTTGTCCGCCCACCATCCCGGAGTCGCCTGAGCGGAGAGACGGTTGACATCTCCGGCGCCTTTCTTGAACGACTCAGTGATGTCGTAGGTGAAGGAAAACCGTGTCTTCTCGTAGTGGGTGAATCCAGGTTTGAGAAATTCCTCGCCGACTTCGACGCCGTTGATGAATATGCGATAGACTCCAAGTCCGGTAGTCATCCAGACCGCTTTTTTCACATTCTCCGGATTGGTCAAGTCGCTGACAAACCAGCTTGCACCGTCTGCCGCCCTCTCATTGTCCCCCATTATTGCTCCCTGTACGATGGGGGTATCCGCCGCGGCAATCCATACCGACTCCTGCCAGAGCGAACTGTCAAGTGCTTCAGTGCGTGTTCCTGTGTTTTCTTCGCTTTTTTCTGTACAACTGATTACAGAAAGCGCAGCCACGATGGCGGCAGTGATTTTCCTATTCATTCCGATGTTGAACTTTAATGATTTACTTTGCTATGGTAAATATGCCCTTCAGGCTTGCGTGCGAATCATGTCCGATGAAAACATCGAAATCGCCGGCTTCCTCGCCCCAGGTTTTGTCCGCACGGAAGAACGAACGGGATTCCGGAGTGATGTCAAAGTCAACCGTTGCGGATTCACCGGTCTTGAGGGAAATCTTTTTGAAGCCCTTCAGCTCGCGGTCAGGACGGGTGCGGCTGCCAATGACGTCACGGATGTAGAGCTGGGCAACTTCCTCGCCGTCGCGTTTGCCGACATTGCTGACTTTAACGCGCACTTTCACCGTTTCTCCGAGCTTTGCCTCCGGGTTGAGGACTTCAAGGTCGGAATAGGCGAACTCCGTGTAACTCAAGCCTTCGCCAAAGGCAAACAGAGGCTCGTTAGGAGTGCGCATGTAGCGTGAGACGTACTTCGCGTTGTTTGTAGGGGTCTTGCGCGGACGTCCGGTGCTCTTTGCATTGTAGTGGATAGGAACCTGACCAAGACAGAGCGGGAAGGTCATCGTCAGGCGTCCGGAAGGATTGCAGTCTCCGGAAACGATGTCCGCGAGAGCCGTGCCTCCCATAATGCCGGGGTGCCATGTTACGAGCAGTCCGGCTACGGCGTCGCTTTCCTCCGCGATGGTCATAGGACGGCCGGTCACGAGCAGAATCACAATTGGCTTGCCTGTGGCCTTCACAGCCTTGAAGAGTTCCTTTTGTGCGGAAGGAATGTCAATGTTTGCCATTGAGGCCGCCTCTCCGCTGTATGCGTTAGGAAGTCCGAGCGTCATAAGAACTACATCTGCGCCACGAGCCGCTGCAACGGCTTTGGAGATGCCTCCCTCTATCGGGTCGAAAAAGTCGCAGCCCTTCTCGCACTTGATGTCGTTGTGCGGGAATCTTGCCTTCAGGCCTTCAAAGAAGCTTACAGGCTTGTTATAGTCGGCAAATCCCGCCCAAGTTCCCGTCATCTCGCTGCGGGAGTCGGCCGCCGGTCCGATGAGCGCAATCCTTTCGCTGCCCTTGAGCGGAAGGACCTCTCCCTCATTCTTGAGCAGAACCATAGAACTGCGTGCCACCTTACGTGCGGTCTCGAGATACTCCGGAAGCCATGTTTCCTTTTCCCAGCGCCCTTCACCGCCGTAACGGAACGGGTCGTCGAAGAGACCGAGCTTGAATTTCACGGTGAGGATATCCTTGCACAGCCTGTCAATCTGAGCCTCGCTCACGCGGCCTTCCCTGACGAGTTCCTCAGCGAACTTGTAGTAGTCGCCATCGACCATATCCATATTCAGACCGGCGTTCAGCGCAAGTTCCGCTGCCTCTTTCTTGTCTGCCACCACACGGTGGTTAATCATCTCGTTTATCGAGCAGTAGTCTGAAACGACAAATCCCTTGAACCCGAGTTCACCGCGCAGCAGATCTGTAAGCAGCCACTTGTTGCCGCTTGCCGGAATGCCGTCGAAATCATTGAAGGACGACATCACGCTGAGTGCTCCGGCGTCGATGGCGGCCTTGTATGAAGGCAGGTGACGCTCACGGAACATCATTTCTGACATATCCACCGTGTTGTAGTCCCTTCCTGCCTCGGCAGCGCTGTATGCCGCAAAATGCTTCACGCAGGAAAGGATGGTGTTGCCGGCGGAGAGGTCGTCTCCCTGATAACCACGAACCATCGCGGCAGAGAGTTGTCCGGAAAGATAGGGGTCTTCACCCGAGCCCTCGGAAACACGTCCCCAGCGTGGGTCAATCGCGACGTCGCACATTGGAGAAAATGTCCATGCGAGCCCGAATGCCGTGGCTTCAGCTGCCGAAATCCTTGCGACTTCCTCCGTCATTGCAGGGTCCCATGAGCAGGAAATTCCGATGTTTTCCGGGAAAGTCGTGCGGCATCCGTGGATGATGTCATGGCCGAAGAGAATAGGAATCCCGAGGCGTGAACTGTCTACGGCAAGTTTTTGATATTCAATAATCTCCTTTGGGGACCACACGTTGAGCATGGATCCGCACATTCCTTCTTTAATTACATTTTTTACGTCAACGGGGCTTCCGTCAGGTCCTGTGACAATCGAATTTTTCGGCACAAACTGGCTAAGCTGCCCGATTTTCTCGGCGAGCGTCATTTTCGCCATAAGTTTCTCCGCCCTCAGCTCGTCGGCGTCCCTTTTTTCCGTGCAACCTACAGCCATAAGCGCGACTGCGGTCATTAATAAAAGTGTTTTTTTCATTGTATTATGATTTTTGTTATTGTCAGCAGCGTCTGCAAAGATAGATATTATAAAGAAATAAGAATGTAAGGATATTTTCAAAAAATGACATAAAAACGTTGAATTTTGATTTTAAATTTGTCTCGATTTGTCATATTCCTTAATTTTGCAGAATTCGGGTTTATCTGATTCCGGTATCATATATTCCCGCATCCACGATAATTACAAAAACTGATAATATATGATAAAGAAAAGTCTTCTCTCACTTTCAGCTTTGGTGCTGTTCGCGTTGTCCGCATGTTCTGTAAAACAGAGCGTTCCTGTCTATATGGACGAAAGCCGCGACCTCGATGAAAGGGTTGCCGACGCGCTCTCCCGAATGACAATGGAGGAAAAGGTGGCGATTCTCCACGCCCAGAGCAAGTTCTCGTCTGCTGGTGTGCCGCGTCTTGGCATTCCTGAACTCTGGTGTACCGACGGCCCTCACGGAATCCGTCCGGAAGTGAAATGGGACGAATGGGATCAGGCAGGTTGGACGAATGACTCCTGCACCGCCTACCCCGCACTCACTTGCCTCGCCGCGACTTGGGACAGAGAGGCCGCCGCGCTCTACGGAAAGAGCATCGGTGAGGAGGCACGCTACCGTGAGAAGGACGTGCTGCTCGGCCCTGGCGTGAACATCTACAGGACGCCTTACAACGGAAGAAACTTCGAGTATATGGGTGAGGACCCGTTCCTCTCCGGTGAGATGTGCGTACCTTATATAAAGGAGGTGCAGAAGAACGGTGTGGCTGTGTGTCTGAAGCACTATTGCCTCAACAATCAGGAATGTAACCGCCACATCGCGGACGTAAAAGTCTCTGACAGGGCTCTTTACGAAATCTATCTCCCGGCATTCAAAGCCGGCGTTGAGAAGGGTGGTGCATGGTCAGTTATGGCTGCCTACAACCTCTACAAAGGTCAGCACCTCTGTCACAACAAATACCTTCTTGACGATGTTCTGAAAGGGGAGTGGGCATTTGACGGGGCTGTCATCAGCGACTGGGGAGGAGCACACGACCCCGACCAGGCTGCCGCTTACGGACTGGACCTTGAATATGGAACTTGGACAGACGGACTCTCGACCAAGGGAAAGAAGAGTTATGACAGTTATATGCTTGCAGACCCATATCTCGAAAGACTTCGTGACGGTCGCGCTTCGATAGAAACTCTCGACGATAAGGCAGGCCGCGTGTTGAAACTCATTTTCCGCACGGCGATGAAAACAGACAAACCGTTCGGTTCGCTCAATTCTCCGGAACATCACGCCGCAGCCCGCGCAATCGGAGCCGACGGTATCGTTCTTTTGAAAAACGATGCGCCCGCTCAGGGAGTTAAGGTTCTTCCTGTGGAGTTGGAGTCGACAAAAAAGATATTGGTTGTCGGAGAGAATGCTCTGAAGATGATGACTGTCGGCGGAGGTTCGTCGTCGCTGAAAGTTCAGCACGAAGTTTCTCCTTTCGAAGGAATATTGGCTGCCGTGGGCGACAAGGCCGAGGTGGTTTATGAGAGGGGATATGTCGGAAGTTCATCAAATTCATACAATGGAGTGACTACTGGACAGGACCTTTCGGAGTCACGCAGCGAGGAGCAGCTGATTGAGGATGCTGTCAAGGCCGCTGCAGACGCCGACGTCGTGCTTTTCTTCGGAGGACTCAACAAGGACGGCCACCAGGACAGCGAAGGAACAGACCGCGTTTCCTATGGTCTTCCTTATGCACAGGACAAGGTGATTGAGGCTCTCTCAGCGGCCAATCCGCGCCTTGCGGTTTGTCTTGTCAGCGGAAACGCAGTTGCAATGCCGTGGGTAGAGTCAGTCCCTGCCATTCTTCAGTGCTGGTTCTGCGGCTCGCAGGCCGGAAACTCCATCGCTGACGTGGTCTTCGGCGCTGTCAACCCGAGCGGAAAACTTCCGTTCACCTTCCCTGTGAAAATTGAGGACTCTCCGGCCCACGCTCTCGGCGCGTACACATGCGGCTCTGATGTGAAATATGAAGAGGGTATCTATGTCGGCTACCGTTGGTTCGAGGACCGCGACATCAAGCCTCTCTTCGCCTTCGGACACGGATTGAGCTACACGGAGTTTGAATACAGTGATTTCAAGGCGAGCAAAACTGTCTCTGCCGAGGGAGTGTTGAAGGCTTCGGTGAAGGTGAAGAATGTAGGTTCCCGTGAGGGTAAGGAAGTTGTGCAACTCTATGTCGGTGAGCATAATCCTCTGCTCGACCGTCCGGTGAAGGAACTCAAGGCGTTCGACAAGGTGAGCCTCGCTCCGGGAGAGACAAAGACGGTGTCGTTCGAGATTCCGGCTTCCGACCTCGCCTACTTCAACGAGGAGAAACACGAGTGGGTTCTTGATTCCGCTCACGATTTTACGGTGTATTTTGCGGCAGCATCTGACGATGTGCGCGGGACCGTTAATTTTATGACGAAATAGCGTCCGGTTATGAGACTGAAAAAATATGTTGTCATTACGGCGGCCATGACTATGGGCTGCTGCCTTGCCTCTTTTGCCCAGTCGCCTGAGCACAGGCAGGAAGTCATGGCGCTTCTGAAGGAAGACCCTACGAGAAGCGTCAATCTTCACCACAATTATGAGGCGCCGTCGAAGATTGTCGACACCCCGGCTCCCAAGGGCTACAAGCCTTTTTATGTCAGTCACTACGGCCGACACGGAAGCCGTTATCATTATACCTACAGTTATATGGACAAACCCCTCGCGGTCTTCGACAGTCTTGACTTCAGGGGACTTCTCACTGAAGAGGGGCAGGCAGTTCGCGACGACATCCGCTTCCTTCGCAAAGAACACGAGGGACAGCTCGGCTACCTCACTCACAAGGGAGCAGCCCAACATCAGGAAATTGCAGCCCGCCTTTGCGGGCGTTGCCCGGAACTTTTCCATCAGAAAGACCGCAGGGAAGTATTCTGCGCGTCGACTGAAATCCAGCGTTGCATCCAAAGTATGGCAAATTTTTGCGTACAACTTTCCCGCGAGAACCCGGGACTCGACATCACTATGGATGCAGGGGAGCGCTTCAAAAAATATCTTTGCAACGACGAGGGCGTTCCTCGCATAGGGAAGAGGGAAGTTGCCATTATGGACTCTGTGCTCAATGCGAATCTCAATCCCGAGAGGCTTTTGAAAGCCTGGACCACAGACCCTGGGGAGGCTGTCAAATATATGAAAAACGGCGACGCCTGCGCTTTCTTCTACGATGTCATCTGGGCCGGCAGCACCGGTCAATGTCTGAATGTTGAAGACCCATACATCTACCGTCATTTCACCCCTGAGGAACTCTACGCTCTCTGGGCTTACAACGACGTCCGCTACTATCACTATATGAATTCAAGTGTAGAAAACCATCGCACGAGAGACCTTATCGGTAAAAGAATTCTCAGGGACATTGTCGAAAAGGCAGATGAGGCAGTCCGGGGGAACAATCGCGTTGCGGATTTGCGTTTCGGACACGATTCGGGTCTTGGCCCTCTATTCAGCATAATGCGTCTCAAAGGAATGGAAGAGGAACGCAAGATGGCGGAAGCAATCGACGGCGTCTGGTATGGTTTCCGCGATATGCCGATGGCTTCCAACCTCCAGATGATTTTCTACCGCAACAGGAAGGGCGATGTCCTCGTGAAGCTTCTCCGCAACGAGGTCGAGACCACCATTCCGGCACTCCGCTCCGTCTCAGGCCCGTATTACCGATGGGACGACCTGAGAGGCTATCTGTTGGAACTTGTCAAATAATCAACATAGGAAACAGACAGTCGGAGGAGGCGCAGCATAATGACAATTATCACCTTATTGATTTCTTTGCTGGCCGTCAGTTCGGCGGTTCAGCCTCTTTCACCGGATAATCGGACATTGTTGAATGAACTTGTCAACAGGTTCGACAGCCTTGAGGTTTATGAGAACCGCAAGCTTGCGAGGATTCAGATGAAAAAGGATGAGTGCGAGAAGCTTGAGGGGCGCGAACAGATGGAGGCGTTGCTGGATGTGGCATACGAATACAGCTATTTCGACTCCGACTCCACCATCTCGACACTCAAGATTGTCGCAAAAATGGCCTCAGACGCCTCCGACAATTATATGGAGGTCAAGACGGCTATCCGTATATCCCGGATTCTGACAACACTCGGCTACTATAAGGAAAGCAGCGATATAATTGACTCCATAAACAGGAAATCCATCCCCCGCCCGCTTCTTTTCGAGTATTTCGAGGCTAAGGAGTTTCTCTGTTACGAACTTTTCCACGTTGACGGTTCACGTCTCGAATTTCAGGATATGTATGAGGAGAAGTACCGCTCTTATATGGATTCGGTTATTCTCTATGCACCCGGGGATTCCGAATTCGGACTGCGTTCGCGTGAGAAGAAGGCCCTGATACTCAATGATTATGACTATGCGATGCAGTGCAACCGCAAAAGAATGGAGCTTGCACCGGAAGGGTCAATTGCCGAGTCGTTCGTCTTTTATGAAAGGAATCTGATATATGATAAAATGGGCGGGAATGAGGAAGAATGTCTTTATTGTCTACTGAGAGCAGCCATTATCGACCTTGAAAACTCAAATCAGGATGTCGCCGCATTTACTAAGATTTCGTATATGCTACGAAACTCTGTGGATGCCGGGATTCTTGACAAGTTCTCCGAATATTCCTACTCTTCGATGATAAAGTTCCGCTCAAGAACACGAAGGATTTTGGGGATGGATGTGATTGTGGAGACGGACAGGTTGCTGCGGCAGCAGATTTTGGAGCAAAAAAGACAGCTTACACTGAGTCTGGCGCTGCTTTCTGTACTTGCCGTACTTCTTGTAGGAGCCTTGTGCTATATGGTCGCACTCATACGGAAAGGCAGAGTCCTCACTCGCCGCCTGGAGCGCTCCAACCGGATTTCCAACGGCTACATCGCCAGTTTCTTCCAGCTCTACTCCTCCTACATCGACCGGCTTCTTGCTTTCCGCGGACGCATAAACACGAGCCTCAGGCGTGGCAACACAAACTATGTAATCGAGCTTACGAATCCGTCCCGTGACATTACAAACGACGAGCTCAGGCATATGTACGACAGTTTCGACTCTGCATTTCTTGACATTTTTCCGACTTTCGTCGAGGACTTCAACTCTCTCCTGAAACCGGAATGTCACATAGTTCTCAAGGAGAGCGAGAAATTGAACACAGAGTTGAGAATATTCGCAATGATAAAGCTCGGAGTCACTGAAAGCGCAAAGATTTCCGAGCTTCTGCACTACTCGATAAAGACTGTTTATAACAAGCGATCCGCTGTAAACTCGAAGCTCGCCATTTCGAAAGAAAAGTTCGAAAGAATACTCAAAGAACTGTAAAAACTGTTCAAAAGCAACAAAAATATATTTCCCTGGTTTAATTTGTTGAAATTGGGGAATAACTTGATATTCAATAGAATAGTATTTCCCTGGACCGTTTTTAGTTTCCTTTGCAGAAATAGGGCGGGAGAATGTATTGATTTGATTCCTACTTTTGTGACGTGCATAAAATTGGAATGCGCCGGATGTTCCGGAGTTTTTCCAAGATAAACTAATAAACCATGTCTTTCACGAAAGTAATGCAAACAGCAATTGCGGCGCTCGTCGCCTTTCTCATCGCGGGATGTTCACCAAAGAATGAGATCCCAGTCAATCCATCTGTGTCAGCTCCGACACGTGTGATGCTCAAGGAAAATGTAAATGTCTATCTGAAAGGAGTCGGCTCCGGCACAAGTTTTACCGTCAATTTCGGTGACGGCACATCTGTGGAGGCAGTCACTCCGGCCCCTGCAGTTCACGCCTATTCGGAAAGTGCCGACTGGACGCTCACCGTGTCTTCCGAAGTTCTGGACGAAGACTACAGCAAGACGGTCCGTTGTTATCCTCTGGAAGCCCTGTCTTCCGCACAACGGAACTTCAAAGACCCGTCCTACAAGAAAATCTGGGTTATGACCCACAGGGCTCACACCACAGATCCGTCAGTCCCCGAGAATTCAATTTCTGCGGTAAAAGCTGCCATCGCAGCCGGTGCAGACGCGGTGGAATGTGACACTCAGCGCACCAAGGACGGCGAGATTGTAATCTGCCACGACCTCTCAATCAACAGGACAACCAATGGAGCGGGCGACGTTCCTTCCCTGACTCTTGCGGAAATCAAATCCTACAAGCTGCTCGACCGTAACGGCAATGTCACAAACGAGACTATGCCTACTCTCGAAGAGTTCCTCAAGGCCTGCCGAGGAAAAATTTATGTGGATCTCGACTACTCCCCACGCACGGCATCAACCGCAGAGGTTATGGCTGTTGTGGAAAAACTTGGGATGATGGAGCAGGTGTGGTTCTATTGCAATTCAGTTGAAAAGTGCAAGGAAGTCCTCGCGATCTCTCCGCGTGCGCACGCCTACACTTGGGCATCCGCTTATGAGCCTCTCAAGGGACTTGAAGGACCATATTTTGTTCAGTACTGCTACTCTCCTTCTTCCGGAAGCACAGCCATTGGCACCGCAGTTCGAGACGGCATGCTCTGCTCTGTATGTATGCTCAGTGTTCTTAACAACAAAATTCCCGAGTATGATGTAGACGGAGCCCAGCTTGACGAGCTTATTTCATTGTTCCCGGACGTGAAGATGATAATGACTGACGCTCCGGAGAAGCTTGTTCGGGCACTATCCGAACGTGGCCGAAGGTAAGAATCTGTGAGAATATTCAAAAGATACGTCCATCCGGACGTCGCGAAAAACTAATAATACCAATAACATGAATAAGAAAAAACTTTTGCCGGTTATCCTTGCCGCACTTTTTTCTGCGATTTCTGCCTTTGCGCAGGTCGCTCCGGTGAAGGGTGTGGTTGTGGACTCCAATGGAGAACCGGTGATTCAGGCAGGTGTTGTCATCGATGGCACTCATACAGGAGTTGTGACTGACATTGACGGCGTGTTTGAAATCAATGCTCCAAAGGGAGCTACTCTGGAAGTTTCCTCAATCGGATTCAAATCGCAGAAAGTCTATGTCAGCGGTGGAGATTTGAGGATTGTTCTTGAAACGGAATCAACTGCACTTGATGAAGTTGTGGTCGTAGGTTATGGCTCTATGAAAAGAAAGGAAATGACCTCAGCCATCTCTCATATCGGAGCAAAGGACTTCAGCTCCGTCAGCAGTCTTGACGCCTCAATGCTCATCCAGGGCAAGGTCTCCGGAGTGAGCGTTTCCAACACGGCGGTTGCAGACCCGAACAACATCGGAAGCATCCAGATTCGTGGTGTGTCGTCACGAAGCGCGGGCAATGGTCCGTTCGTAGTCGTTGACGGTGTCCCGGGAGGAGACCTCACCAACATCAACCCTGCGGATATCGAGTCCATCGACGTCCTCAAGGACGGTGCCGCATCTGCAATCTACGGAACCAGAGGAAGTAACGGTGTCATTCTTGTCAACCTCAAAAAGGGAAGCAAGGACGGTAACATCCACACGACCTATAGCGGAACAGTGACTCTGAATGCGCCAAAGAATGAACTTGAAATGATGACCGCCGAGCAGTATCGTGCCTACAGGACTGTAAGCAATCCTCTCGACGACCTCGGTGCAAGCTCCGACTGGTTCAAAGCCACCACAAGATTGGGATTCAACCACTTGCACACTCTCACAGTCTCCGGAGGCAATGCAAAGACCAACTACCGTGTTACGGCCGACTACCGTTATGCACGAGGTATTGACCTGAGTTCAGACCGCCGCGAATACGGAGCGAGAGCCGGAGTGAACCACACCACGAAAGGCGGACTCTTCACTTTCACGGCTAATCTGACCCCGAGAATCATAAAACGCAACAAGATGACGGGATCATATTCAAACGTCCTCGTGCTAAACCCGACGGCTCCGATATATGACGAAACGACATCCAACGGATTCTATCATTTCCCGGCAGGATCGAACTATTCCAACGTCGTCGAATCTATGACACAGGTCCGCAACGACACCGAAATAAAGCTCCTCGAATGGAATGCGGGCGCACAGATAAACCTTCTTCCGCTCTTCACTCCTAAGCATCCGGATTTCAGCCTCACTTCAAAGGCCACGGTTTCCGGATATGAGGTGGACAAATTCGGCGGATATTTCGCGCCTTCGACAATTTCGTGGCATCAGAATGACAAAATCAAGGGTGATGCTTCAAGGGCGTTCGACAAATCATCCCAGATTAATTTTGATTGGGTGACAAATTTCAGCGCACAGTTCGGAGACCATCGTCTCAGGGCAATGGCCGGTTACAGCTATTTCTATGTCGTCAATTCCGGACTGTCCGCAAGCAACCAGGATTTCACTTCCGACGGACTTGGCTATAACAACCTCGGTGCGGGAGAATGGGCATCGAAAGAAGGACAGATTTGCCTTGGTTCATACAAAAACGACAGCAAGCTCATATCGTTCTACGGACGATTGAATTACGACTGGAAAGAGCGTTACCTCCTGTCCGTTTCCCTTCGTCACGAGGGTTCTTCAAAGTTCGGACAGAACCACAAGTGGGGTAACTTCCCGGCTGTTTCTGTGGGATGGCGACTTTCTGACGAGCCGTTTATGGCCTGGGCTTCATCTTGGCTCAATGACCTCAAGTTCAGGTACGACTACGGTGTCACCGGAAACCAGGACTTCGGCAGCTACAACTCCCTTGCAACCTACCGCGCATTCGGATACTACCAGTATAACGGATCAAGCTTCCACGGATGGGGTCCGTCCAAGAACGTGAACACAGAACTCCGCTGGGAAAAAGGACATAACCAGAACATCGGTGTTGACTTCTCTGTGCTCAACCATCGCATCAGCGGCTCACTCAACTACTTCATCCGCAGGCAGTCCGACTTGCTTGGCGATTATAACGTATCTGTACCGCCACATCTTTTCACGACAATATTCACCAATGTCGGTACCCTCCGCAACAGCGGATTCGAGTTTGACATCAACGTTGACGCCATAAGGAAGGATAATTTCAGCTGGAGTTTCACTCTCGTCGGAGCTACCAATGACAACCGCTTCGTAAGTTTCTCCAACGACATTTATCAGGGACAGAAATACTACAATGTCTGCACGATGTCCAATCCGAACAACCCTGGATATCTCCAGAGAATCGAGGAAGGACAGCGCATCGGAAACTACTACACCTGGAGATATGCCGGAGTGGACAAGGCCGGAAACTGGCTCATCTACGACCACAACGACAATATTATCCCTATCGCTGAAGGTTCCGAGGAAGACAAATGCGTGACAGGAAACGGTCTCCCGAAATTTACGGGCAGTATGACCCACAGCTTTACCTGGCGCAACTTCGACCTTGCCGTCGCATTTATGGGAGCAGCCGGATTCGACATTTTCAACGTTCACGACTTCTATTTCGGACTTCAGGGAATGACAGGAAATGTCCTCACAAAGGCATACTCTAAAAATGCCCACATCAAAACCGGTCTGAATGTCATCACCGACTATTTCATTGAGAAAGGTGACTATCTCAAACTCGACTACATAACCCTCGGCTACACTCTCCGTCTCAACCGGAAGTTCATCGACAGTTTCAGGGTTTACGGAACAGCGAGAAATCTCTACACACTGACCCGCTTCGAGGGCGTGGACCCTTCAACTTACGAGGTGAACGGCCTCACACCGGGAACTTTCGGAGGCTCGTATAACTACTATCCTTCGGCATTCCAGTTTATATTCGGAGTTCAGATAGGCTTCTAAAATTATGAGGAAAATGAAAAATATCATAAGGTTTTCGGCTCTTGCAGCCGTAATTATCGGAGCATCAGCCTGCACGGACCTCAGCGAGACGGTCTACGACCAGGTGATGTCCAACAACTACTATAACACGAAGGCCGATGTCATACATGCAGTCTTTCGTCCATTTGAACACGTATATTGGTGTGAATATGACTTCTATGAGCACGAAGAACTGACCGGCGACCATTTCATCACCCCGACAAGGGGAACTTGGTGGTATGACGGCGGAAAGTGGGAGATACTCCACCGCCACAACTGGAGCAGCATTGAAGACAGCTGGAACTGGACCGGAGAGTGGAACTCCTGCTACACTGGTATCGGGCAGTGCAATCTTGTACTTGACGACCTCTCAAGGCTGAATCCGTCGAAGTTCTCTCTTACGGACGCGGAATTCGAAGCCTTCAAAGGCCAGCTCCGCACAATGAGGGCCTATCTCTACCTGAGGCTTCTCAACTGCTACAGGAACTGCATTCTCACCACGACATCCGACGCATCTGTAAACAATCTTCCTGAAAACAGGGCACAGGTGACGCCGGAAAAATTGTTCGAGTTCATTGAATCAGAACTCAAAGAGGGCGTGAACGACCTCCCGGCCAAAGTCGGAACATCCGGTCCGGGTGCCACTCAGGGCTCATTCACCAAAGGTGCTGCAGCAGCGCTTCTCGTGAGACTCTATCTCAATGCTGAAAAATGGATAGGTGTTCCTCACTACGATGACGTGATCAGCTGGTGTGAGAGAATCAGAAATGGTGAATTCGGTCAATATTCTCTGGCCGAGAACTGGTGGGAACCGTTCGACTGGAACAATGAGAACTGCAACGAAGTCATCTTCGGATTCCCTGGCTCCTACACTACCACAAGCTGGCATATGCAGAACGACAGAAGCACATTCTACGGACGTTGTCTTCCTTACGGCTGCGCCAACTATCTCGGTGTCGAAGGCAACGGTGAGAGAAACCCGAAATATGCTCTGTCGCCAAGCTACGACAACCAGAATCCTCGTCAGCTCTTCAGCTACAAACTTGGAATGCCTTCACAGAAGTTCCAGAAATATGCCGGTGACAAACGCTGGGTACAATATAGGAACACAAGTGTGAACACCCGTGAGGGAATGTTTTTCCTCGAGGGAAAAATTCCAAATTCAAAGACTGCCTCCGGCTATGCGATGAATCCTGACAACCAATATGTAATCTATCTCCGCGACCAGGTTGGTCAGTTCCTTAACAAGGGAGAAGAGGGTGTCATTGTCGGTCCCGGCAAGGAATCCAAACTCGGAAACGGCGACTTCAACTCTTGCCTTTTCTGCGTGAAATATCCGTTCTACTCCTTCACCGGAGGCTACTACATCGAGTCTGACCTCACTCTCATCCGCTATACGGAAATTTACTACTCCGAGGCTGAGGCTCTTCTCCGCACCGGTAATGCAGACGAGGCAGGTAAGCTTCTCAACCAGGTCAGGAAAAGGAACTATACCGATTTCAACTCATCAATAGCCTATCAGCCGGAAGGCAGCGTAAAACTCGATCTTGAAGAGATGCTCGACGAATGGGGCCGGGAGTTCATTCAGGAAGGACGCCGCAGGACAGACTTGATTCGTTTCGGAAGATTCCAGGAGGCTTGGTGGGACAAACCGAAGGATTCCGACACGCACTATGAAATTTTCCCTATTTCCCGTCAGGCTCTGGAACAGAACAAATATCTCAAGCAGAACCCGGGATATGAAGACATTAACAGATAAGGAATGATAATAACTATGAATATCAGAAGAACATTTATTATGACAATCGCCGCCCTCTCCCTTTTGGGAGCCGGCGCTTGTCAGAAGACATATCAGATGGTTCCGCCTCCTTCTGCGTCCTCAAGCGATGATAGCCTTGATGACGAAGACTTCGGAGGGAACAAGGAAACTGCCATATTCGTCACTCCGTATGGTGAGGGAGAAATGGACGGTACATCGTGGGATAACGCCGTCGACGCGGACACATTCCTGAGCCTTCTTTCAGACCAGACGGATTTGTCAAAGGCTAAAATCTATCTCTCCGAGGGTGACTATTATATGTCAAGCGGTTCCGTTTTCGGCCCGGAGATAAGGAAGAAAATCGGCTCCGTAATGGGTGGATACAGCATTCTGAGCAAAGGTACTGACCTAAGTTCACGGGACGTGGCAAATCATACGACAGTATTCAATGGCGATGTGAACAAAAACAAAAGAGCCGATGAGGGAGACTGCGGACTTCTCTGCGTCCTCGGAGGAACCTCTTCTTTTGACGGAATCATATTCCGCAACGGCTACATCAACGAAAAGACTGCTTCCTCACAGAAGAGCGGAGCCGGAGTCTTTGTTGACGGCGATGCCGACACTTGGGTGGAATTTGTAAATTGCCGTTTTGAGGATTGCGTGAGTGCAGCCGGCACTCCTAGCTATGCCGGAGGTGCCGCAGTCTATGTCAAGGCGGGACAGGCAAGACTCAAAGCTTGCGAACTGACCGGATGCTCAGGAGCTTCGAGAGGAGGTGCGCTCAGATGCAACAATGACAAGGCTATCCTGTTCCTCGACAAGTGCAGCATACACGGAAACAGCGTCAAATACGACTGGGGTTCAGGCCTGCAGCTCTCTTCCGGAACAATCTGCGTCAACAATTCGACCTTCTGCGCAAACTCCGTGGGCTGGCAAGGATCGGGCGGAACCGTCAACGGCGGCGGCGCAATGCTTGTCCTCAACTCTACGATAATTTCAGATGACACGACTGCCGGAATCCGCTGCGAATCCGACTCAAGAAACGCATCTTTCTTCGCGAACAACATCAGTCTGAACACAAACGGCGCTCCGGGCTTCCTCCTCAACGGAGACGGAAAAGTCGCGGTTTCAGGCGGTCACAACATATTCAACAGGGTGGCCGGAGCACTCCAGAGCGCTGCTTCTGATGTCACATACGACACGGATCTTAAGAATTTTGGCTCTCTGGCGGAAGGAACATACACTTGGGATCATTCCAAGGTTTCCCTCGGAACATTCGCTACGGCATCAGAAATCGAGGGCTATGCACGAGGATTCAAACCGGAGATATGTCCTGTAGCCGAAATCGGAAATGTTTTCGCCCAGTGGTGCGACGGTTTTGCAGTGGATGGTCGCGGCAAGTCAAGAAATCCTGCCAAACTCCTCCCTGGAGCATACGACCCGTGCCTTGATGGTGAGGCGTCCCGGACTCTGCGCTTCAGCGTATCAGCCACACCTTTCTCCGACGCTAATGCCCTCAGTCGTCCGGAATCGTTCGGTTTCATTCTCACAAATCCGGAAGGAATCTATTCTTACAACAAGAAAATGATTCTTCGCGGGAACGAATATATTGCCGAGGACGGAGAAACTATGTTGTGGGACGGCAAGGGTACGACAGTGACAGTCACTGCGTATGCCCCTTATGCAGACGTGGTTGATGGCTCCGTCGCTGTGTCTTGCCCAAGCAATCAGGCGACAGCAACAGAACTCAGCACCGCAGACTTCGTGCTTTGGAAAGGCAGCGTGAACCCATCTACAGACCTTTCTGACGGCAAGATTCAGCTTAGACTCGGCCACCTCAACACAAGGCTGATTGTCAAACTCACTCTGGACGGTGCTCCTGTTGTGACGTCGAAAATTGCTTCTCTTTCTGTCAGCGGGCTCAAGGCGGAGGGTAAATGCGACCTCAGCGCGGACTCACCGGTGGTTGTTGCCGGAGGCGCTCCTGCCAATATGTTCCCTAATGTAGGAGAGAGCTCTTATGAACTCATCACTGTGCCACAGACTGTTTCGGCCGGCTCGCTCTCGGTGAAGGCAACTTATAACAAGCGCCAGTATGTCTGGGCGTCATCGTCCGATGTGACACTCGCCCCTGGCAAGACAGCCGAGCTGACAGTCAACATTTCAACAACAAAATCGGCCTCTTCCGGCCTAATGTCAATAACCACAAAATAATAGGGAAATGACTATGAAATCAGGAATATCAAAATTGATGGCCGTTCTTGCAGCGACACTTGCGTTCTCTTCTTGCGAGAAAGAAAAAGTGCAGCTTTCGTTCGACAGTGACGACCGTGCCATACACATAATCCCGGAAATAGCTTCTCCATACACGAAGTCAAATCCGATTACGGATGGGAAAGAAACCGAGTTCAACAAGGGTGATATGATTGCCCTTCTCTGCAACGACGGTCACGTGACATACAAATTGACCGACAAGGGTTGGAAGACGACAGACTATTATTATCTGCGTTGGGGTTCCGCTCCAGTCAGCTATTCGGCATTTTACCCTGCCACGGAGAAATCCACGACTTTCGGCAACTTTGAACTCCAGTCTTCGCAGCGCACGGCAGAACGTCTTGCTGCAGCTGATTATATGACTTGCACAGTTGCCGATGCTGTCAAGACGGACGACGGAAGCCTTCACCTGAAAATGGAAAGGCAGATGGCCAAAGTCAGCTTCACGCTGTCCGGGATTGAAGGCAGCGCCCGTGTTCAGGGATTCCGCGTGTGGACCTCGACAGGATTCACCGAGGGACAGCCGAACTCGGACAGGATGTATGTCAGCCCTTATATCGTGACTGCTGAAGGCACCGTTTCCGGACAGAATGGAACCGCATACACCGCGATTATCGTCCCTTCCGAGGCTGACGCTTCAAAGGTGTTCGTCACCTTCAACTACGACGGTAAGGATATCACATTGACCGGAGTGCCTGAGCTCAAAAAGGGCTTCAGATATGATATGAACATCAACATCTCCGGAACAATCGTTTCGATTGACTCTCCGTCTGTGGCTCCGTGGGATGAAGGCACAACTCTCATTCCGGGAGGCAACGCCGAGAAAGTTCCGCTCCTTCCTTACTTTGTGAAGCCGGTGGTATCCGGAACCGGAGACGGTCTCTCTTGGGAAAACGCAATGGGAATGGCTGAGTTCCTCAAGATGATAAAGCAGAAAAATGGCACTCAGGCAGAGTCTGATGAAAATGCCGACAATGTGGACGACAGGGACTTCTACTTTATCGGCGGAACCTATTCCGTAGAAAATATAAAGGTGGAATACTCAGGCTACGGTTCAAGAGTGAAATTCCGTGTGCACGGCGGTTACGACCCTGCAAGCAAAGGTACTGACGTCACCAACAGGACATCTGAAACCGTGTTTGACGGCAACGGAAGCAACCGCTTCTTCACCCTCGGCAACCAGACAGAACTGACGTTCGACGGCATCACTTTCGCGAACTTGAAGAGCAACGGTAATCAAGAAGGCTGTGTCCAAATCGCTGCCGGAGGATCAGGAGACGCCCGCGTGAACTTCACAAACTGCACATTCCGCAAATGTACCGGTTCAGGTGGTCAGAACCCTATACTGATGGTCAGGAAGGGACTTGCAAAACTCAACAATGTAGTCTTCGACGAGTGTCGCGTAGACGGCGGTGTTCGTGGACTCATTCGTCTCGCTCAGAAAGAGAGTAGGGTTTATCTTAACGCCTGCACTTTTATCAAGAATACTTTCGGCGGTGGTCAATTCGGTCTGCTCGCGCATCTTAATGATTTCGGAGGTAATCTTTGTCTTCACAATGTAACCTTCGCCGGAAATGACAACGGCTGCGGCGCAACCGGTGTCGTGAACGGATCTGGCGGAATGCTCGTTGCTTCAAGCACAATCGTAGCGTCCAACGCCAACCCTGCAATCCGCTGCGAATCAGACCCGAAGAGCGGTTCCCGCCTCGTGAACAGTCTCATCATCCAGGAGCAGGACAAGACAGCCATTGATATGTCGTCGTCCGGCAGAAAACTGAAGTCCCTCGGAGGCAATGTGATTGTCGGAGGCATCAATGTCAACAGCCAATATGAGGCTTCATCCAATGACGACACATTCGCCAACAGGGCAGCAGCTGCGGCGCTTAAACTTGAGTGGAAATCCGAGTCACGTCACTATCTCTGGAACGGAACCACGACCTTCACGAAGTTCTCACTCGAACAGCTCCGCTCTGCAATCAAGTCCTACAGCAACGCCAACACCGGAAAACTCTATGCCGGTTCCACCGAAATCTATGACGGCGACAAGGCAGGCGAGGACTTCCTCAGCTGGCTCGACAGCATCAATGCTTTCGACATCTACGAAAACAGCTCAGCCGTATGGCCGGGCTCATACCAAGGCAAATAAATTAACTTTCGGGGTATGCTCTCAATGGCCGTCACGGCTTTTGGGGCATACTCCATAAAAACCACGTAATTATGTCTGTAACACACAAAAATGACAGGGGGGGGCAGGATTACAAGTCACCCGAAATGATGATTACCGATGTTGCCGCAGAGTGCGGTTTTGCAACATCTTATGGTGTAGGGATTGAAGCCTACGATTATGACACTGAATTATAATGGAGGATTGATGATGAAAAAGTTCAATTACATTATGGCTGCAGTTTTGGTGGCAGCAATGTCCTCTTGTACAGAAAAGATTGAGGAGCCAACACCAGGAGTCTCACGTAACGATTATGTCGCTCCTATTGAGGGCGCAACGTTCTCGCTTGTAGCATCTGCGTCAGAAGAAAACGACGTCGACGCTCAGTCCAAAGCCCTTTTCGACGGGAACCAACTTGTCTGGAACGCGGGCGACGCTCTGAATGTCTTCGCTTCTTCGGAAAATTCATACGAATTCAAATTCTCTCCGAAGGAGGGGGCAGCGTGGAATAAGCAGGGTAACACATTCTACACCACGGGATTCACTCCTGAAGAGGGAAAGACTTATGATTACACTGCTGTCTTCCCATTCAAGTCCGGCCTGACTATGGATTCTGATGGTTGGCTGTATGAGAGTGTTGATGGCACCACTGTCAAAAAGACTTATTCTCTCTACACTCCAGAGCAGAAAAGAAACGGAAACAAGGCACATCTTGAGACTATGCCTCTTTATGGCACGGCACAGGCGACCGGCTTTGATGTTCCGCAGCTTACAATGCACAATGCCGTTTCCATAATCGAGGTTGGGGTTGCAAATAAACTTTCTCTGGCTCCGATGGAAGTTACGAAGGTAAAATTCTCTTCCGACTGCATTTCTTTCGGCGGAGAGTATTATCTTAACGCAAAGACTGGAAAGCTTGAACTAAAGGAGGGCACAGGAAAGAGCGAAGTCGAAATTCTGTGCAAGAATGTTTATGACAATGGCAGCCACAAAGAGATGATAGAAGTTGGAGGATCCGGTTGGAACGCTATTGCCGTTGCTCCTCAGACTGTGACCGGAACCATCTCTGTGGAGGTGACGACAAATCACGGAACAATCTCCGCGACAAGGAATCTTAAGGACATAACATTCAATGCCGGACGGATAAGAAAAATCAAACTCGAACTCGATGAGTCTATACGCAACATTTTCGTCAAGGCGGATGCTGCTGGCGGAAAGGATGGTTCTTCCTGGGAGAATGCGTTCAACATCACAGAGTTCCTTGATTATATCAAACAGAACGAGAATGATTCAAACAACAATGCGATTAAGCTTGAAGGCAGGAATTTCTATTTCGCCGGAGGAACTTATGCGGTCGCAGAACGCAAGATTGAATTTAATGGTTATAAGCGCAGAGTCAAGTTCAATGTATTTGGCGGTTACGACCCGGCAAGCACTGGAACTGATGTAAGCAAGCGCGATGTTGCCAACAATGAAACTGTCTTTGACGGAAAAGGCACAAACCGTCTCTTCACCCTCGGCAACCAGACGGAGCCTACGTTTGACGGTATCACTTTCGCGAATTTGAAGGGCAGCGGTGAAGGTTGCATCATGTTAGCGGCCGGAGGTTCCGGAGATGCCAGGGGAAATTTCACGAACTGCAAGTTCAAGAGTTGCGTTTCTGATGCAGTCAATCAGATACCTGTTCTTCTTGTTTACAAGGGACTGTTAAGGCTGGATAACGTCTTGTTTGACGGCTGCCGTGCAGGAAAAGATGCCAGAGGGCTTATCCGCTCAGCAAATAACATGAGCCGTGTGTATATGAATGCATGCCGTTTCGTGAACAACACCTTCAGCGGAGGATTTGGCCAGTTGGTTCACGTGAATGATGGTATGGCCTGTCTCTACAATGTGACTTTTGCACATAATGACGTTGGTGCCGGGACTAACGGAGTCGTTAATGGCGGTGGTGGAATGCTCGTTGCCTGCAGCACACTCTCTGCGGCTAACTGGGGTGCAGTGGTACGCTGCGAGTCAGATCCAAAGTATGGTTCTATGCTTGTAAACAACCTTCTCATTCAAGAACAAGGGCAGAAAGCCGTGGATATGCCGAATTCAGGCAAGGCTCTCAAGAGCCTTGGTGGAAACGTTCTCATTGGCGCGGTAAACGGCAACGGACAGTTCGTCCCACTTTCAAATGACCAAACTATTGCCAAAACCGATGCTTCTGTGCTGAATCTCTCGTGGAATGAAACTTCCATGAAATACCAGTGGAACGGCACGACATCTTTAACGAAACTTTCCGGTGCAGATGTTCGCGCAGCCATCAAATCATGCAGTAATACCATGAATGGAAAGGTTATGGCCGGAAACAAGGAAGTCTATGACTATGCCAAGATTGGCGAGGACTTCCTCGGCTGGCTCGACTCCATCGAGGCTTTCGATAAAGACGGCTACGGCAATCAGCGTGGCGCCGCATGGTGGCCGGGCTCATACCAGGGCAACTGATACTCCGGATTTGACTCTTCACTGACAGATTGATCAGTAACCGAAAGTGGCTGAAACCGCTGTGTGGATCAGCCACTTTTGTAAACACAAAATGTATGAAATTTAGAAAAATTCTATTATTTGCGACAATCTCTTTTATCATAGCGCCCGCCTGTGCACCGAAATCAACGGAATGGACGGGATGGACAAACCCGCTTTTCGAAGGGCAGTATGCCGACCCTGAGGGGATAATGATTGGAGATGAACTGTGGATATATCCCACAGCATCGCATCCTTTTGAGCAGCAGCTCTATATGGACGCCTTCTCCTCCAAAGACCTCAAGACATGGACCAAGCACAGCAACATCATCACCAACAAAGAGATAAGCTGGCTCCAGAAGGCTCTCTGGGCACCCGCAATCGTGCATAAAGACGGAAAGTTTTACCTTTTCTTCGCGTGCAACGACGTTTATGAGGGAGATACGGGCGGCATAGGTGTAGCTGTGTCTGACAAGCCCGAAGGCCCTTTTCAGGACCTTCTCGGCAAACCGCTCCTGAACGACATCGTCAACGGTGCCCAGCCTATCGACCAGTTCGTCTATCAGGACCCGGCATCAGGTGACTGGCTGATGTTCTACGGCGGTTGGGGACACTGCAATCTCGTCAGGCTCGCGGATGATTTCAAATCCATTGTCCCGTTCGAAGACGGAAGTCTGTTCCGGGAGGTTACGCCTGAGGGTTATGTCGAGGGCCCGTTTATGATCCAGCGTGACGGAAAGTTCTATTTTATGTGGAGCGAGGGACAATGGCGCGCGGACAACTACCGTGTCGCCTACTCCATTTCCGACACTCCGTACGGTCCGTTTGAAAGAATAGGAACCATTCTGGAAAGTGACCCGGAACACGGGACAGGTGCCGGACATCACAGCGTAGTGCGGCGTGGCGATGATTTCTACATCATCTACCACCGCCATCCGCTCGGCTCCACCGACGGAGACAACCGCGTAGTCTGCATCGACCGTCTCGAATTTGACGAAAACGGCTTCATCCTTCCGGTGAAGATGTCCTGATTTCGGCAAAGTATCATAATGAAACTTCGCCAAATGCCGCTAAAAACAGTGTCATTTGGCGAAGTTTGCTTAAACTGACATCAGTTGCTCCGCTGTAATCACGTTCTGAACTATCCCTGAGTATTTGTTCTGTTTCAGAGCGTATGTTGTTATCAGAGTGAGATGTATGGCTTTTTTTGTCTTGGACTCTTCATAGAGCCTTTGTTTCCTGTTCCTGAGCTTTTCTTCCTCGTCTTTGTCTATGACATATTCCGTTTCGGAGAATTTTAGTTCACATAGATTCATTATTCTGTCATCCCTGTCAATCAGGAGGTCAATCTGTGCTCCACGGTTGCCGTCATTTCCGGAAAATATGCAGCAGGATGTTTCCGTATAGACTCCGGAAATTCCCAAAGCATTCTTAATCTGTGGAATATGGTTGAAGCACAGGTTTTCGAATGCAAGTCCTCGCCAGGATTTCAGTTCTGAAGTATTCTCGAACCTAGACCAATATCCGTCCCCTTTGGCCTTTTTCCCTTCTGAAAACTTCAAGTAAAACAATATGAAGTTGTCCGTCAGTCTGTATCTCATTTCCCGCGTATTCGAAATCAACGGACGGTAGGATGTTATGAAATCGCTTTCTTCCAATGCCTTCAGAATGGTTGTTAGCCCACCTCCAGATTTGATGCCGGTCTCTGAAGCTATTTCCCCCCTTGTGTAGCCGATGCGTCTTCCGCTCAAAAGCCGTACTGCCTTGATGTAATTTTCCGGATGCTTGAATAGGGAACCCATCAGGCGGTCGAACTCGTTTGCAAGCCGGCTGTCCTTATTGAAAAACAGCAAGTCTATGTTGGCGGCAAGGCTGAGGTCTTTTCTCAGCATATTCATATAATAAGGTATTCCGCCTAATATCATATAACATTGAATTATATCGTAAAGGCTGAACTCAATGTTCCTATATGTCAGAAATTCCGAACATTCGGCGACAGTCATCGGGTGAAGGTGTATCTCGCTCGTCACGCGTCCGTACAACCCGCCTTTATTGTTCATAAGATTGTCCATTATCCACGATGTCGCCGAGCCGCATACTATAAGCATAAAATCGTCTCTGGACGACCCCCAGCTGTTCCAAAAATGCTCGAAGGCTGGGATGAAACCGGACTTCTGCACATCAAGCCACGGTAACTCATCCAAAAATACAACCATTCTTGTGCCGTCCGCCTTTTTCTCTAACAAGGCCTCCAGACGGGAGAATGCTTCTATCCAGCTTGCCGGAGGCAATGTGTTGTCGTCCCCGTATTTGACCAAAGAGACTTGAAAATTGATAAGCTGCTGTTTGTTGAGCTGTTCCGGAGAAATGTCCTCATACGGAGATAGTGCCGTGTGAAAAAACGCGAAGTTGTCCCGAAAGAATTGTCTTATCAGAAATGTCTTTCCAACCCGTCGCCTTCCATATACTACGGTAAATTCCGGATGTTTGTCTTCATACAGTCTCTTCAGGTCATCCTGTTCCTTTCTTCGTGCAATAATTTCGCTCATAATAGTCAAACTTTGCCACAAAGGTATAAAAAATACTCTATTTGGCAAAGTATCACCGCCAAACTTCGCCAAATGCCACTAAAAATAGTGCCATTTGGCGAAGTTTGTTATTATTAAGAACCGCTACGAGGTTCTGTTTGAGTTTGAGAACCGCTATGTCGTCCTTGAATATGTCAGTAAATGAGGGAGTTATCGATTGTAGCCCTTTGCGGACAAAAACTCCCAAATGCGGTCGAGGTGGGTGTAGCTTCCCGTGCCTGGAGAGCAGCTGCGCTGAAAACAGTGTCCGCGCAGAGCGAGGGTGTGGAGTTCTGACTGAATGCCCATCGCCCTCATCTTCTCCCAGCATTTCACTGAATTCATCGAGGCCCAACCGTCTGCGTCGCCGTGAATGAACAGCATCGGAGCCGTCTTGAGGTCGAAACTGAATTCCGGGACAAGAACTGCATCGTCTTCATTTCCACCGCCGGTGTTGTTTCGGTCGATTCCGTCGGTGAGCGCGTATGCCGGGTAGATACCGATTCCCCACTGGACGCTGCAGGAGAGTTTGTCGATGTCATCCTTTGGAAGATAGGATTTATGGAGGGACGATGTCACGCCCATAAGCGTGAGGTGTCCGCCGGCCGAGCTTCCCATAATTCCGATTCTGTCCGGGTCAAGTCCCCTCGAAGCAGCCTCGCTGCGGACAATCTTTATCGTGCGCTGGAGGTCTTCCCACGCTGTGGTGTGCTTGGACAGGCCTTCCGGACGCGGTGTGCGGTATTTGAGAGTGACTACCGTCATTCCCTTGCTGTTGAGGTAGCGGCGAGCCGGCGCAACTTCGAATCCGTTAGGGTCGTTGCCCTGATACGAGCCTCCGGAGTAGATGATTTGAATGGCTGTGGTCGTGAGCTTCGCCGGGATGTGCCACTCAATATAAGGCGTGCATTGTTTCTCCTGTTCATTTGGCATCATTCCCTCCGGCCATACATTCTCTCTTATAACCTCGGCCCTGTCCTCGTCGGAAGAATACACGTCCATAATCGGCACTTCAGCGGGCACCGGCCCCATATACCCCATCTGCCTCATAAATTCCACAGCGCGGTCGAAGCCAAATGCGCCGTGTCCCTTGTCCGGATAGAGATGAAGTTCCGCCGGAATATTCATACGACGCAATTGCCTGTAGACCAGAGTGGAAGCCGTTGGGGTGTAGGGGTCCAATCCGCCGTGGTGCAGACTCATCGGGCAGGTTTTTTCGTCGAATTTGAAGACAGAACTGAGCCTTACGTCAGTCCCGTAGCCTTCCCTTGTTGCAGGAGTGCCGGTTTCCCCGTCCGTTGTGGCGTATGCCGGAGCGTTGACAATCGCCCAGTTTATGTGGCAAGGAATGCTGTCCAGCGCATCAACTGGTTCATAAGCCTTTGTCTGTGAGGATGTTCCAAGAAGCAGCGCGAGGTGTGAACCCGCCGACATTGAGATTGTTCCGATTTTCTCCGGGTCAAAGCCACGCTTTTCCGCGTCTTTGCGAACCATACGGACAGCCCTCTGCCCGTCTTCCCAGGCCGTCTGCCAGATAGGGAGACCCGTCGGCCGCGGGGTGCGATAGACAAAATTCACGCACTGGAAGCCGAGCGCGGTCAGTTTTTCCGCCCAGCCGGCCACAAGTTTCACGTCGCAGCAGCTGTTATAACCTCCTCCGGAAATGAGAATCATACAGGCTCCGTTGCGCACATCCGCTTTCGGAGCGTCGTACCATTCAATGTAGGCCGTACGATGTTTGTCTGCCTTGAATCCCTTCTGGGCGGCCTCGTCCGTCATCGCGGCAATCTGATTTTCCTGCCTGTGAGGCATCTTGCCCTTCGGCCAAACCGCAACTCTTTCGCCCGCAAAGGCAAGTGAAGAAAAGAGCAAGAAGGCGGCAAGAGCCGATGCAATGCAATTGTGTTTCATAAAAAGTGGTTTTTATTATATTTATCTTTTATTTTTTCTGTACTGTCAGAACATATTGATGCTGAGGACTGGGCCGATGTAGAACTTCGAGATGTTCGGGATGCCGAGGGCCTTGCCGACAGTTGTGAGGCCGTTCCAGTCGGGGGCACCGTTGAAATTGACGCTGACTCCGAGTGTGCAGGGGATGGTGAGCCAGAGTATGCACTGGATGTCGAGTGCTAAGTCGAAGCCGTAGGTCATCAGGGCACCGGGGCCGCTGCCGAGTCCGAGCGCTGAGTTGCTGAAGAGGGTGCAGTCGAAATGCGGGGTCAGCAGCAGACGGCGGACGTAGAGGCAGCTCCAGAGGAGGGAGCGGTCACCGACGTAGATTGGAATGGCATAGTCGGCGGTGAACTTCGCGAGATTTTCGGTGTGTTGGACGAGGGCGGAGCGAAGCGACGCCTCCTGGATGCCGCGCGGGAGGATGTTCAGGGCCGAGGTGCTGAAAGGTGCGCCGGTGTAGAGCTTGCCCTTTTCGCGTGTAGGCATTTGTCCCTGCCACAGTCCGGTGAGCTTGATCCCCTGTTCGGGAACGACTCCGGGAAAATATCCGTAGGCATAGCCGAATGCTGCGGGAGAATACCAGTGGGTCATTCCGAGAGGGTAGCTCAGCCCCGCCTGAACGCCACCGCCCCAGCGCGGGAAAACACCCGAATTGTTCACAGGAAGAACTCCGTAGAGACTTGCCGAGGCAGTGAGGCTTTGTGCCGGCAAGTTCTTGTACGACTTCATCTTGCGCTCCGGCACCCAAAGCATTGAAGCACCCTCGGGTGTGACGGTCTTACCGTCAGTGACAATGCCTGCCTTTTTGAAAATGTATGCGTTGGCGTCCCGGCGGTCGTTGCTTATGTAGTAGCTTACGCGCGGGGTGAAGCCCCTGCTCCAGCCTCCTGAGGAGAACTTGAACGGGATGTATGCGCTGATGCTTCCTGAGATGTTCGGGACCGAAGGATATGCCTCGGAGCGCATGGTGATGGAATAGGCGTTGTCTGACACCTGGTGGAGTGCGATGCCGCTTTGCCGCGCCGCCCTGTCGTTGAAATCGATATTGAGTTCAAAGACTGGATATAGCCCCGTGTACTTGAGGTTGAGATGCGCGGAATGTCTCCAGCGTGCCTTGTCATAGGGGTCCTTGTGCGCCGAGTATCCGACAATGCCGGAAAATGTGCCGAGCTGGTTCTGGAGAACCGCCGTCGCTCCGAGGTTTACATAGTCGAAGATGTTGTCTCCCAAATCGTTGGCATTCATCAGTACGGGGATATTGGCATAGAACGGTGCCCACGAGTGTACGCGGAACATCTGCGGAATCTTGTGGTATCTGCGGGGCTTGGACAGTGTCATGGTGTCGGCCCGTGCAGCCTCTGTCTCAAGCAGTTCCGCATTCCCGTAGAGTTTCTCGGCCCGTCTTCGCGCCTGCTCCGAGAGCTTTTCCGCTATTGGCCAACTGTAGCGTTCATTCCAATCCGCCTCTTTGTTGAAGAGTTCGTCGGCGGCCGTTCGGAAAATCATCTTTCCCCTTGTCGTCTGCGAGGAATAGTAGAGCCATCTGCCATCCTCGTCAAACTGATAGTCGGAGGCTCCGTAGCGCGTCGAGGTCAGCTGCCGCAGCGTTCCGTCCGCCGGATTGAGGCTATAGAGTTCATTGACTCCTGTCCTGTCGGAGGTGAAAAGAAGCACAAACTCTTCTTCTCCGGCCTTCTTCGCGCTTTCACCGGACTGCCTTTTCCCGCTCTGCAGGTTCTTTATCTGCACAGGCTGCGGTTTCAGTACCTTCTCCCAAAAGAACTCGCCGACAGGGACTTCGTAACAAAACTCATTCGGACTGCGGAATGCTCCCGCGAGATTGTAGCGGTGGTCGGGAGCGACGTCGAGTCGATATATTCCGAATCCGTTTCCCGATATTCCCGAAACATAGACTTCGTCTCCGCTCCACGCCGTCTCGACGAGTTGCAGCGAATCCGGCGCATCGAACGCCATTTCACATTTTCCGCTCTTCAGATTTATGAACGTCAGGCGTGAGCCTCCTTCCGGACGGTTTTCGACTGCAACCGCATGCGCATATTTTTCCGAAGGCACGGGATTATACATCCACCCCTTATTCGTCAGACTCTTCGTCGTCTTCCCATCAACCCGTATATTCCTGATTCGTGAAGTGTATTTCAGCGTCCAGCGTGCGTCGGACACCGATTCGCTCCAATAGAGCCTGTCCGTTACGGGCGAATGCTTCAGTGCTCCGGCATAACTCCCGAAATGTGTTACAAACCTTTCCGAAAACATATTCCTCGACGTCGGCTCATTTTTCGGGGATATGTCGTCGTCCGCATCATTTTTCGGGGATATGTCGTCGTCCGCATCATTTTCTGATATATCCGTATCCGTTGGGAGTTGAATCTTTATGAGTTGGTAATTGTCTGTATATCCGTGTTTTACGGCAAAAAGTTCATCCCCGACAACCAGCAGGCTCTCATAGTCCGCAGGCTTCTTCGGCGTTCCCGTAACCTGCTCCATAGCCATATAGGGCCGCCTCTTTTCGGCATCGGCACGCCACACCGCCGTCACACTGTCGCGCACCGCCGGGAAGGAGTTCACAAGGTCTTTTCCTGTCGTCCGTTTCGCAACCACCTCGCGCACGTCGAACCTCAGAGGATGCCGTGAAGCGTAGTCCAGATACTCGGCCATGTAGTCGTCCCTGTCGTACATCCAGCGCAGTCCGCCATAAGTCAGATAGCCGAGCGCGTACCAGTCAGGGGTGTAGTTCCGCTGAGAGCCGAACCTCCACTGCTCCCAGTCACGCAGGTCGCCTTGGTCGAAGCAAACCATGTAGTAGTTCAGAAAATCGGCCTTACGTCCGCGTCCGGAGCGTGTCAGTTCCGTCTCGGCAACGACCGCGTCCCCCTCCAGCAGCGAGTTCTCCGTGTAGAGTCCGGCCGTAAGCCCGTTCCACATCTCGCCGAAGAACCAACCGAAAGGCCTCTGCGCGTGACTCAGCCCGAACTGCATCTGACTGATGTGCCGCGACTCGTGCACCGCCAGCTGTGCCGGCCAAGGGGTTGCCTCCGCGCCATAGACCTGCGGCATCGTGTATGCATCCATCCTTTTCGGCGCCCATGCCACGGAACCATTTGACACAGAATTGTATGCGTGCAGCACTACCGGCATCTTCCCGCGTATGCATTCCCCCGGCAGGTAGCCGCTCGTGAGCCCCACAGGCTTCCTGAAGCGTTCCATCTCCCGTGCATAAACCCGCGCAAGAGAGTCCAGCCCGCGTGGATAGATGATGCGGTAGTTCTCGCTCTCTATGCTGTACCATCTCCTGCATCCCGGGTCGTCACCGGCCGTGAAGAACTGTGCCTGCGCCGCGAGCGGCAGAAGTAGCAGAAGCAGTGCTACGGCTGTTTTTTTGTATGCTTTTTTCATTTATGTCATTCAAAAACCAACTCGACAAAGTTATTGTTTTCTTGCGGCAATTCCCAAAACCGGCGTGATTTTCGGAATATAATTCCCCAAAATGGCGTGATTTTCGGAATATATCTTCGCGTGAGACAAATCATTTGACACGAGAATTGAGCAAAAATCATCGTAACACGAACATTTCTTTGCTTATTCGGAGAATCGTCCGTAACTTTGCAACCCGTTGGCACTGTGGTGTGTGTCAACGGATTTTTGTATATGAGAGTGTCCGTCTCCTTTGTGAACGGGGCGGCATTACGGTCCTGGGAAGTGTCGGACAACGAAATAAAAAACAAACAACCTTTATAATTTCAGTACTATGTTCACAAAACACTCTATGTCTCACGGCTATGAGACACCTTTGGTGTGCATGCACCAAATTTCAGCCGAATCCGGCTTCGCGACGAGTCTTGAGTCGCAGTCAATCAAGCAATGGGTCGAGGAAGACGACCAGAATAATTCCCTCAGTTTCTAACAATCAAATCCTTAAAGCTATGAGAAAGTCATTTGTTTACGCTGCGGGTTTGATGTGTCTCGCGCTCTCTATCACCGATTGCCAGAAAGAACTTGTGGATCAGACAACTCCGGCATCAGAACCTAATTTTGAACTTTTTGCGCAGCCTGTCACCACCAAGACTGCCAACAACGGCCTTGACACCAAGTGGGTTGCGAAGGACGCCATCAATGTATTCCATGCCGAAGCCGGCTCAACCGCATACGTCATCGACGGTCAGTTCACCGTCAAGGACATCGAGACCGGCCGCTTTGACGGAACGGTTTCCAAATCCCTTTCCGCCGACAAATCGTATGACTGGTATGCGTTCTATCCGTATAGTTCTTACAATAAAACCCCTGCAGGTATTTCAAAAGACACATTCGGATATACGACAATTGGCGGAACATCACAGACTCAGACAGGCAATGGCAGCCGTGCGCATCTCGCCGGGGAGTCTTGTCCTCTCTACGGCATCGCCTCAAATGTCGCTTCTGACAAAGTCCCGTCCATTTCGATGAACCACCTGACATCTGTAATCAAAGTCTCTGTCACAAACAACAGTGGCGAGGACTTGACCGTCAGCAGTGTTTCATTCACCGGGACAGAAGACATCGTCGGAACATATTTCATCAATTTTGCAGCCTCTCCGGTCGCCTATAAGTCACGCGGAAACGCTTATGTCTCTTCAACCGCTTCTCTCACGGTTTCCAACGGCGAAGCTCTCGCAAATGGTTCGTCAGCAGATTTTTACATCGCACTCAAACCATTCACAGCCAAGACCGGTTCCACCCTCAAACTCGCCGTCAACGGCTACGAGAAGACCCTCACCCTCAAAAATGACATCACCTTCACCGCCGGCCACATCAAACCGCTGAACTTTAATTTTGACAAGAAAGTTCTGGATTGCGTGACACTGCCGTGGTCCATTGATGGTACTGGTGGATCAAGTATATGGAAGAATACAATCGGCTTGTCGCAAAAAGGATTAGGCAACGATTATGCTAATACTAATAAGCCTTACTTGACGAGATTTGATACCGATAAAGACTATGTTCAGATAAAGTATGACTCACCGGCAGCAAAAGTAAAATTTGGTGTTAAGATGTTTGGAACTTCAGCATCAACAATGACGGTACAGGGATCTGCTGATGGAACTGCATTCTCTGATGTTGAAGCATTTACAATTCCCAAAACACAGAATAAAACATATTCATTTACGACATCTAAATCGATAGATGCGTCATATAGGTATATTCGTCTATCTTTTACAAAAGGAGGAAATGTTGGTCTTGGAGCAGTCGAAATAATAAAAGAATCCACAGACCCTCGCACACCGCTTGCAACGCCTAAGGTTCAGGCTGAAGTGCGGGATGTAAATTCTGTTTATGCCTTCTGGGGTGAAATCGCTGGCGCCAAGGACTACACGGTGACTTGTGGCACCCAGTCAATTACTTTAGCGGGCACTGAGCACACATTTACGGACCTTGCATATTCGACAAGCTACACAATCTCCGTGGTCGCAAACCCAACCGATGCGTCAGTAAACGCTCCTTCTGCAGCAGGAACAGCAACGGCTACAACCGGAGCCAATCCTGCAGGAACAACAGAAAAAGTGCTTATTATAGATGCCGAGAAATTGACTAACACAGCAACAACTAAAGAAGAAACATACTCTTTTGACGGAATTGATTTCATCTTCAGCAAGGGAGCGAAAGCTCAAGTAAGTACATCTGCAACAAATAGTTTTTCAAACAACGCATCCATATTGATTGGTAAGTCAGGCGCATATATATACAATAAGACGGCTATACCTGGAGTTATTAAAAAATTTGAAATTTACGCGAACGAAGGCGCAAGTACGAAAGTGTCAGTTGGAGTTAATTTCAGTGCATCATCCATCTCATCTTATTCAGCAACAGCACAAAACACATATAAAGCAACCCTATCTACCACTAATAAAGTGTATGATTGCTCAGATAAACTTCCTGCGGGTGCCAAATACTTCTGGTATCAAGTGACAAATGCGTATAACTCACAGGTTCAGTTCAGAATCACTTATGTTGAATAAAGTATGAAAGACAACACATCTGGGAAATATCTCCAGTTATGGAGGACACAATGCCCTGCAATCTGTAAGACAATTGCAGAAGGCGGTGGTACGATTCAACTCTCAAAAGCGACCCTCGAAAGTGGCGGTGGAGACAGACAAGACTATACTTTTCGTCTTTATTTCATCGATGGTTTGATGGAGAAAAGACCTGGTACTGCTGTCGGCCGTGACTTGAAAGGAATTCTCCAAACTTCAATTGAATTTCTTAATGTGGCCAAGGGTAAAGCAGTGACAATCAGACTTGATTCTGAATTCGTCTTGAGAATCGAGGTTTCAAGCATCTGATTCTGATTTTATCATCAAGTGAGAGATAAGCGCCTCACGCAAAAACAAGGCAGGGCAAGGTCAGTGACGACTTTGCCCTTTTCTTTTTTTGGTAAAATTTTTGAGTAACTAATTGCAATTTACGGGATATTGCGTATCTTTGCGACAGATTTTTATCATTAGGTGGGAGATAAGCGCCTCACGCAAAAACAACAGCAGGGTTCAAATTCTTCAGAATGTTGGCCCTGTTTTGTTTTAACGGACGATGTAGTCTTGAAAGCCGATGAACAGACGACGCCGGTCGCAATTGCGACCGGTTCATGTTTTTTATCTTTTGCGAATCTATGGAATCGAGAACCGGGCGTTGAAACAGGCTGTCCGTAGAAATTTGAGTAAATTTCCGGAAGATTTTATGTTCAGGTTGTCGGATTCTGAGGCTAATGAGTTGATTTCCAGTGGGGTATCACAGTTTGTGATACCCGAGGGATATAATACAGGCGGCTCAAACATATTCGCATTATAGTTGATAATGATGTCTATCATTTTGGCGCATCAATCAAGGATCTTGCTAAGAAGTGGTTTGCTGTTGCCTTGATGACTGAAATTCCTGCGGAAGAGTTGATAACCAGAATGGCAACGACAGGTTGCACCGCCTATAATGCTATATCATAAAACCGCAGCCACAATTCTTCGGACTCCCTCCAGGCGCTTAAGGAAGGATTTATCTTGTCGGGCTGTCTGCATATCATACTCAGCTTGAAGGCCTGTCAGGATATGTGCCGGTATTCCAAGCGCGGCCTCACAAAGCAGGGCGAACTTGATATTGACTGAGCGCTTGCCGTTCACTATGTCGTTGAGTACAGTGTATGATACGCCCATGTCCGCAGCTAACTGTTTCTGGGAAATATGTCTGCATTCAATCTCGTCTTTCAATAATTCTCCCGGATGTGTCGGTGTGAATGGCTTAAGATTGTTTGCTGCCATCTTTACATCCATATTCTTAGACTGTCTCATAATGCCTTTATTTATAATGATTTGACAACTCAACGATTTTGCATATGGTTATAATAGGTGGTTCTTCCGCAATTTAGTTGAAAGACGGAGTTTGTACTGTTAGCAAAGGAAC
>ERZ1026882.113-NODE-113-length-67069-cov-71.441654_pt1 | contig 67069 bp, 69 predicted proteins | sample MGYA00380171_ERZ1026882 | MGnify/ENA primary metagenome ERZ1026882 (study PRJEB33269, sample SAMEA4719807) | human gut metagenome | biome: human-associated habitat; feature: organic feature; material: feces | place: Cameroon | collected 2013-10 ...
CGTGAAAGTTATCAAAGTTGATAACACACGGATGCCTACGCTCATGGTCGATATGGCATATCGGGTGACGGGAATGAGTTTCTCACCGAGTTCGATGGTAAGGTCCTGAAAACGTTTCTTGGCCTTGTCTAGGTCTGCTTGGACGGTATTGTTCTGGACATTAAACTCATTTAACACGCTGGTACCAGCAGCATACGATTGGTTAGCGAGGTCTTGCGCAGTCTTCACTTGGTCGAGATGGGAAGCTACGGCAGAGAGAACTCCCACGGCACGAGTACCATTGAGTTGCATTTCCTCGAACATCGGAGCCATCTCAGCGAAACCTCCCTTTGACTTCATGGCTTGCAAGAACTTCATCAAGCCCTCGTTGGCATTGGTCTTCATGAGATTAGAAAACTTCTTCACCTCAATGCCGGCTATCTTTGCGAACTTGGCAGGCTCCTGATACATCTTGGTGATGAGCTGTGCGAAGACGGTGGCGGAAGTAGCCTCCTCTTGCATATTTTGATCAAGGGCAGAGGCGAGACCCATGAGCTGCGCTTGGGTCATGCCTGCCTGAATGCCTACACCCGACAGGTCAGCGGTGAAATCGACGATATAGCCAGCGTTGGCTGATGAGTTCTGGGCAAGTTCGTTAATCGCTGAACCGGTGGCGAGCATTGCGCCGCGCAATCCCTTGGTTTTATCCTCGCCAAACATCTGTGCCAACTTGCCAATCTTATCAACCGCCCCCTCGCCAAGATCATCGCCGAGAGCTACGTTGATTTTATCTGCACCATCCACAAATTCCTCAATCATCTCCTTACTGGTGATACCAAGGCGACCTGCAGAGCCTGCCAATTCGTTGAGCTGTTTGCGAGCGGTACGAGTATCCATGCGCTTAAAGTCCTCATTCATCTGGTGAACTTGTTCATCGGTCTGACCTGTATATTTGCGCACGTCTGCCATTGACTCTTCCATGTCGGCGTATGCTTGGGCGCACTTGCGTAAGGTCATAGAGAGACCTGCATATGCTGCGATAATCTGGGAAACTGCACCCCAATTAGTATTGAGGGCGTTGACGAACTTACCCCACAAGCCAACATGCTCTTTGGACTCATTGTTGATGGCGGCCATTTCTCGCTTGACACTCTTTAGCTGTTGTTGCAGGCGTTTCCATTCTTCAGAGTTGCGCTTTATAGCACCACTTCTCAATTCTTTATTGAGAGCCTTGGCAATAATTTGTAGTTCTTTGTATGAGGCAGAAGAAAGGTTCTTAAGAGTTTTGTTGACTTTATCTTGTGTTGTCCTATAATTATTTGCTTCGGCTTCTATTCTTTTTATTTGTCTTTCCAAAGCCGTAGTCGACTCACCTTTAGCGTATGCTTCGTCTCTTGCCTTTTTAAGCTCTTTAAGTTTTTTCTCTAAGTCATTCAATCTATCCTTGGCTTCTTTAGTGTCAAGGATAACTCTGCTAATGTGGGTATCGGTTGATGTTGCCATAAAACTTTAAAAATTAAATTTAAGGCAAAGATACAATCAATGATAATATAATAAAAATACGAGACCGTTTGTTTTACGGCCTCGTATTTAGCATGTATGATATTTTTCTCGTTCGTTGACAGCAAATTCAAATGCCACATTATGGGCATCCCAACATAGATATTTTTTGAATCTATTGTTTATAGTTTTTCTCTCTCCTGTAATAGAGTTTTCAATGGTGATATAAAAGCGTCCATCCTTTTCAGTGATTTCGCTCACGGAGTTGTGAGGAGAAAGAAGCGGAATCGGCTCTTCATGATCATCATCGTAGTTGCTTGAGGATGAGCAAGAATGACTTCCCATCTTGCTCAGAGCATGGCCAATGCCGAGTGTAGCATAAGCCAATATCGCCGATATAATCAAAATCTCAAACATAATTCCAATCTTTACTATTATCTTTGTTGCAAATTTAATAATAATATTTGAAATAAGCAAGTTTTTTATGTTAAATCTTTCATTTTTCGACCTCTATATACCTGGAATATTTGATGCGAGCGTGAGGGTTGAAACTCACGATGCGCACCTCGTAGCCCTTGGTGCCCCACCGCCACCAGAGGAAACGATGCTTGTAGGTGCGGCTCACGATGGTAGTGAGGCTGTCGTAGGCTACATACTGGCACTCCCGCTTAGGGATATCGATATGGAGCGAGAGCCATTTATCCTTGTATGCGAAAACAGAATCGGCAGTACCGGGAACTGGGGCGATGATAACCGTGTCGGCGGTTTCTGCTGACAGGGTGTGTTGTGATTGCACATCCTTTAGTTTCACCTTCAATGCCTTAATAAGCTTGGTGTCGGTGAGGTGCAGTTGTTCCAGCTCAGAGACCTTAGCTTGCAGGGCGGCGTTTTGCGCTACAGGCAGAGAGTCATCCAGTTTGTCGTACTTGATGTCGTAGGTGAGCGCACCCACATTTGAGGTTTGCCGGTCGAGGTTGCTCTGCAACTGGTGACTCTCGGCAATGCTTGCCAGAAGGGCAACCAAGGTGATGACAAAAAGCACGGAGAGAACCTTGATGATGGTGAGTTTAATATCCTTCATGATCATAAGTCTTTATATTCGTCGATAGCGTTGAAACAAGGGCACCATTTTTTCCACTTCTTGCTGTCTGTGCCCCAAATGTCACGGTGCCCCATGATCTGCGCATCAGGGAATTGTTGCTTCAGTCTATGAAGCAGCAAAACGAGAGCATCCTTTTGGTCTGGAGTGCGGTTGTCGATAGGTTTGCCGTGGCTGTCAATGCCACCCATGTAGGCAACGTTGATGGCAGAGGAGTTATAGCCCTGCACACCGTTGCTGACCAGCTCTATGGCGAGAAGCTGATGGATGCCGCCAGTCTCGTCAACCACGTAATGATAACCAGGATATTTCCAACCCTTCAGACGAAATTCAGCCTTGAGATCCTCGATGCTCTGACGTTGCGAGCCAGCTGTGCAATGCACGAAAATGCGTTTAATCTTTCTCATCTCTATTGTGATTTAGAAATTTGTTTTTGAAATTTTCAAACTTGGCATCGACAGTGATGATAACACCGAAGATGCTGCCAGCGTACATGAGTGATTGTGCGAAGTACCAGAGCACGTTGTCGGGCACGTCTTGCGTCTTCGACGTAAAATAGCTGATATATACCAGCACTATTGCTAAAATCAATACGAACACTGCCGAGCCGTATTGTATCCATTCCTTTGTATTTTTTTGCATATTCTTTTTTTTTTATTATTGCAAAGGTACACGAATAGATCCAAAAACAAAAATACGAAAAAATTACCCGAAAAAGATGAAGTAGTTCACAATACTACCGAGTACTATCGCTATAGAATACCTCACCACGTCTTCCCACTCGAAACTCGAGAGGTGATAGTGCTTGTATTGATATATCTCTCTGCTTACCATTACAAGTAATGCAAACAATCCTATCAATATACCCATCAGTAGCCAACAAGCAAGACCGATACAGTCTCGCTTGTTTAATTTGAATATATTCTTCATAACGCAAATATCCAATAAGTAAGAAACACATCCAGGAATGCCGCCACCTCTGCCCAGTAATACCCGACAGTCTTTGGCTTTTTGGCTGGAGGAAAATAAATAATGAGTACCGCAATAGCTAATAATAGGGTAGGAGTAAGATTGATACTCGCACACCAGCCCACGCACCCGATAGCTGCCGTGATAGCTGCTGATTTATGAATGATATGTTCCGCACTATCAAGGTAGCGAGGAACGAAACCTACAAAAATCAGTCCTGCGCATCCGAGGAACGCAAGGAACTGAATGCCCTTACCCGATGCGAGCAAAGGAATAAGCATCAGTATCGCACTCAGAAACATGACGAGCGTGAACACCCAGCCATAATTTCGTTTGCGCTTATCTCCGACAATCTCGCTGCCCGTGCAGTTCTGTAGCTGGTAATACACATCGCTCACCATCGCAGGAACGCCAAAGCGCATCGCTGCGAGAAGCAAAAACCCTCCAAGTAAGAGGAAAGAAATAATACTTAATACATACATAATCTTTTCATTTTAATTAGTTACACACCAATACCATTTTATCGACATCAATAAGATGGTCTTACACACTCATCTTAAGCATCTTCGGATAGCCTGACTTATAGTCATAGGCTTCCACCTCCTCGATACTCTTCAATTCTCCTACTGCAGCCTTGTGGCTTGCTGTCACATTAAAGCACTCCAGGGCATACATCTCTAATGCAGAGAGCAGTTGAATAGCCATGTCACAGCCCACCACTAGTTTGACGCCTTTAAGCCAAAGAGTTGTCGTTTACTGACCTGCTGCCTTGGCGATAGTGGTTGAGTTCATCAGCCCCACACGTGTTGCCTTGTCGAGCCAAACAAGCAGTCCGTTCAGCATGAAGCCGTTGACAGCCGAAGACAGGTCGTAGGTATCTATCTCCTGCAGCTTATCTTGTTTGGCTTGTTGCAACTTTATTTTCTCGATGCCTTGAATGTATTCGTCAAAAGCATTTTTTACTTCTTCCTCATCGAAGAAAGAAACTGCCATGGAACACTCATAACATTCGTATGCACCTAACTCCTTGTTAAGTACTTCCCCGATATGATAAATCATCAGACTTCCAAGCTCATATTGCTTTCTGAAAGCTGCTTCTGGGATAATTGTCTTAATAAAATTAATCTTCATAATCGACATTTTTATAATTAAACCTTAAATTTATTCATAATCTTGATAACCTTCATATTCTTGCAATAGAGTCTGTCTTTGTGTGGCAGAATCTCCCAGGCTTTGCGTCTTACGTGATAGCTGTCACAATAAACAAGCAGCCCCATCAGACTATTGATGCGCCCGACGTATCGTTTTAAGACCTGTTTTGTGGGATTTTCGATCATCCCGAGCTCGTCTATCACAGCATACAGTCGTTCTACTGTCTGTCTGTTGGGAACAAGTCTGTGAGGTCTTATCATCGTGCCGATGAATCGAACGCCATTGCTTACTCTCTGCAAGGAGATTTTGCGAGGATGTAGCGTCAATCCTAATTCGTCTCTCAGATATACTCTGCCCTCTTGCAGGATGCGATGAAGCAGTCTTCTATCCCTGCTGATGACGATGAAGTCGTCCACATATCTGCCATATCCACCGTCCGTACCTACCGCCGAGGCCATCATCTTGTCGAAATCGGACAACAGCAAATTGGCAAGCAGTTGGCTCGGAAGGTTTCCGATAGGAAGGCCTTTATCCTTGCCACATGTGAACAGCGGCTTATTTTTTTTTGGCAGTACATCAAATAACTTCAAGTTGCCGACCTTGACGCAGTTTTTTGTTGGATCATGCAATACCACTATCTTCCACAACCATAGCCACCACTCAATATCCTTACCACGATATTTCACCCTAATCAGCCGCTCCAGTTTGTCATATAGCATTTTTCTGTCGATACTCATAAAGAAGCCCTGAAGGTCGCATTTGAGGACCCAAGCCTCCCGAGTATAGCCTTCGCTCACCCGTTCCATCTGGGCCTTAACCTGCTCGACACCGTAAAGAACACCCTTACCTTTCCTGCAAGCAAATGCGCTATCGGTCAGTTCGCCCTCAAGAATATCCCCAAACTTCAACGCGAGAAGATGGTGCACAACCCTGTCACGAAACTGGGCACAGAACACCTCCCTTAATTTAGGACGAGTCACGCAGAAAGCCTTGCTTGGGCCTATCTCGTAGGTCATCCGGTTAAGGTCTGCATACAGCTGGTAGTTGTTGATTATCGCCTCCGCCTGATAGCTTACACAATCATCAGTCGAAGTCTTATGCTTGCAGCAGTCGATATATGCCTGTCTAATATCCTCGATGGAGACATACTCTTGCATGATAATTTGATAGTTGAATATTCGTGATAATAGAAGGATGGCGAGAGGAATAGGGCATCATCAATATGTGATAATCGAAAACTGGCAGCACGAAGTTGCTGTTCGTCTTGGGGTTGTTGTTCGCACCACTGTTGTAAATCCAAGCGTTACCAGCGCCGTTCTGCGTTACCGATGCCTTCTCCCTTTTAGGTCTGACCACTTCTTCTAAAGAAGTTGCGTGGCGGCATCCCTTGTCATCATCTGATGACGGCACTCCCACGTTGCCTTAGCTTCGTGGCTCTCACCTCTGCGAAGATCCGAGAGAACTCCTTCGCCATCCGTATGCAAATTGTAGCAGCCTGTCTGTGAGTTTCGTCAGGTTTGTAGCCTTTCGAACGTCAAGATAGGCGAGTTCGTCGAAAATGCCGACGAATGTGCGTATCTCCCGGATAATCATGATATACTCGTCTATATATTCCACACGTCTTGCCATGCTGCCGTTTGCCAGATACACCAGGTCCAAAGCCCTTGCCGACTTCTCTGTCATCCGTTCGTAGATACCAAATCTCACCACTTTGCTAACATTCCTTCCGTATTCCAGCAACAGCTTGCAGAGCAAGCGTGTGTCCTTGTATATTCCCAATCCTTCCGCTAACATCCTTCTTTTTTTTATTTATGTTAATTAATTCACTAAAAATCACGCCCCTTGTCCTCGCCTCCTTTTGCTACTTAGTGAGCTGGGGTTGTCGAGAGGTAAAGAGGTGAAGAGGTTAAGGACAAGCGAAAACTGGCAGCACGAAGTTGCTGTTCGTCTTGGGGTTGGTGTACGCACCACTGCTGCAAATCCAAGCGTAACCAGCGCCGATCTGCGAACTAGTCCACCGCCAATTGTTCATTACGAACTTGTAGTAGGTATTTCCCACGTCTTCGCCATACAATGTGGTCAGTATCTGCTTGATAGGACTTGCATTCGCCATGTGAATGAATTCCTGCCCTGCCGACATTTTGAACCCATGCAGTTCCTGACCGCCGATGCAGAATACCTGGTTGTAGGCGTAGTCTGCCGCAGGCACGGAAAGGCTTCGCTCCTGTGCTTCCTGCCGGATAAGGAACGTGCTCGACTCGCCATTGTAGTAGTTGGCGTCGGAGCTAACATTGCCGTTCGAGGCGATGCTTGTGAACAGCAGCTGCTGCGTACACCATGGCAACTTTGGCAACTTGGATATATTCCTAAGGTCGGAGGTTCTAATCATGAACGTACCCTTGTTGATCATCAAGGTGGAGTCCGCCACCTTCAGTGCCACAACCTCCTCACTGTCTCTGCCAGTCGCAACCCAATCGTCGATGTAATACTCGTTGAGATTATCATCCACCACAAAGATGCCTGCCTTGAACTGATACATTCTGTAATCCAATAATCTCTGCGGAACCGTCGCCGTGTAGATTCTTGTGTTTTTGTTGAAACTGACATAGTAGCCTTCTTGATTCTCGACCTTTACGGTATATTCCTTGCCGTAAGGCACATAGACCGTCACTTGTCCCTTGCTGTCAGATTGATACTTGACAGTCTTCTTGTCATAGGTCACCGACACAGGAATACCCTCGTAAGCGGTACCCTGGTTGTCTGTCCCATACTTGGTGACCGTCACCACCACCTTCTCGCTCGATTCCTCGTCGTATGGCAGATAGCTTAGGTTGATATCCCGACTCTCCAATACGGCGGTAAATCCCACAGGGGAGATTGGCTGCGTATTTCCATACTGTGGTACGCTCAGTTCGTAATACTCACCCTTATGGACCCTGAAAATAGCTTTACCGTCGCCATCGGTAACGAACGTCTGCGGCGTAGTGCCGTGGTTGTATCTCACAGCTATCGAGATGCCGCCAACCTTCACGCTCTCCACCGACGAAGTGATCGTCACCGTCACCACCTCGTCGATGTCACCCAAGTTGATACTCTTCACCTCCCCTTGCCGGTTGGTCACGGTAAGCACGTGATCAACAAGGTCTGCGTTGACATTCTCGGCTGCTGACAGAGCGGTCTTGGCGTTCTTCGAAGCCTCGCTCGCTGTGTTCGCCGCTTTCTCCGCTGCATCCACAAGTCCTTCCGCCTGCGAGATGAGTTGCTCTAATTCCACGCTTGGAGGCAGTATCACCAAGGAGGTGTCCATCTCTACGCTGTTGTCTCCCTCATCAGTTTCTCCAAACTCGGTGTCGCCGTCCTTATTGTACTCCACGATGGCTATCTGCTCGTATTCCTTGCTCTGCCATGCGTTGCCCAATTTTCTGCCGCTCACCACAAGCGAATAGACATCCTTCTTGACGCGGTCGCCCTTTACATCAGCGATGATTACGTTGTCGTGCTCCATGTCGAGCGTGTAGGTGAGGGTAAGGATGGAGAAGCTGCCAACCAACTGCACCTTGATGTCAGTACACCCTGTCAATGGGAACGGCACGATGTCGCCGTTTACTTTCTTCGACACCGGAATCTTCAGTGCGAAGTCATTACCTTTTACTATTTTTTTCATAAGCTTATAAATTTATTAAATCATGGTTGATAATTCATCCATTGTAATTGCCAAGCGCCACGGACATAAACAAGTATATTGAACTGACCTATCGTTCCTGAATGGAATTTATTGGTTTTATCTCTCGTTTGTCCGTGACAATATATCTTTTCGTTCCCGTAAGGTATGATATACACTTTACTGGTAGAACCTTGAATAATCGTCAGTGTCTGACCTTCGACAGGTTTGGATGGAAGTGTTAACGTTATGTCAGAATAATTTGTGCAAATAACCACTCCGACACCGTTTGGTATTGTCTGATCAAAACTAATGCTCATCGCATTCGGAGCAAACACTCCTCGTATAGCCGCATTAGTCTGTATTGCCGTGCGCTCCCCATCGCTACTACCCTTTGTCTTAACAACATTAATAGCAAGCGCAGGGTCGTTCGGCGATGACTTCGTTGCGTATATATACACAGCAGGATGGTAGGATGCGTCATAACCGTACCCAGTAGGAGTATTCATAGCGGTGCCTCCTGCGTTACCACAAACGTAGTCCGCAGCCTTACCAGTCCATACGCCACAAAAATCCCTACTATAGAGATAACTAAACTCCGTGCAGGATACGCCTACGCGAAAATAGTTCACATCCTCCCTTCCGCCTCTGATGTATAAAGGCAGATATTGAACTCCTGAGCCTTGGGCAGTATGGCCAGAAGGAAGTGGCAAATCTCCTCTCGCCTGAATCATTTCTCCTAAGTTATCGTCTTTCCTGATTTCCCAAATTCCGAATTTACTATTACCTGTAACGTTAAGGCTTTTCGCTTCCAGTGTCTGTGTATTGATACCATCCGCTACAACCTTACCAGCATTTATCAGCCCTGCCGACACTTTGCCTGTCTCGTTGTCGATAAGCACGGTATCGTTCGCATCAGTCTTGTTCTTCTTGATGTGTACCTGATTTCCGTAGAGCGTGACAGATTCAGAGTCAACAACAATACCCGCTGCCTTCAGACTCGCCTTATCGATAAGGTCACTCTTGCGCTCTGTGTATTCGGTTACGACTGCGCCTTCTTCGAGCTTCGGCCTCGTGATAGTCACATTCCAGCTCGTTACGTCAGTCTGCTCGGTATTTTTTGGAAACTGGAAGTAGATGTACTCTGGTAATCTTTTCTTAAACTTGAAGTGTACCCATACTCTGTGTTGCTTTGCTAAGTATTTTTCTTCAAGTAATCCGACATAAGCTTCCGTTTTACCATCACCATTCTTTTCGTATAATGGGTTATCTTGTTGTTCTTTGTAATAAAGCCAAGGCGTATCAGTTTTCTTGTAATATGCGTAAACACCCATGTACTTTGCATCGCCTTTGACCTCAAAGGAAAGGGTATAATCAGTATCTAACTCGAAAGCTTCGTTACCAATTATGTAGAAGGTATTATAATCATCGCCCAAGGTTGCAGATAATTCATAAGCATCACCAACAAGCTTCTTTGTCCCTTTTACAACCTTAATATTACCCCCAAGGTCAAACGTTCTCGAATTATCAATCAGGTTTGCACCTATGAAATCGTAATCTTTTTCAGACAGAGTCCAACCATTGTACTCCATGCCTTCCTCAACCATCATACGGCAAATCCAAGCTTCAAGATGACCAACCTTTTCTGCGCAAGTTTCCCAAAAATTGAAGCCGATATAATCTGATAAACCGTCGGTAGTATCAATGACAGACGTGAACAACTGCCATGTGTTTACCTCTTTAACCTCGAAAATCCACGATGAAGATGGCAAAAGCGTTGCCCTTCCGAGTCGTTTTGCGTTAGTCTGCTTATCGGTATAAACAGGTTCGATGTAAAATTTCGCCCTCTTATCGTTTGTCTTACACCAGCACGATATTACATATTTCTTACCCTTCGTAATTTTGATACTTTTGCCACCAATGCCACCATCCCAGAATGCACCTATATAATGATTCGTTCCATCAAGTTCATCAATAACCTTAATACAATTCGTACCCTGATAACCCGAGTTCATCTCGATTCTTGCACCATCGGATATTTTGACATTATTATCCTCACGCAGGAATGCGCTACCTACAAGAAGGTTTCTTCTGCCGATAGACTTTTCGCTCACAGAAAGTGAGATTTCCCTTGCTGTCTGCGCAATCTCAGCCTTAAACAGCGTAAGCTCAGAAGAACCCACCTTATCCTTGACGGCATTCGATAATTCTTTGTGCTGCAAAGAGAATCGTTTGTTGGTATTGACCATCTGACCAGTAAACTTAGCCACGTTGACCATAAACTTCACCTGTACGCGATGATACAAGTTCGTGTCTTTATCCCAGACCTGTACGGTTACATATCCGCTCGTATTGCTAATAGTAGAGCTGTTGCCGCTCTTATCAGCCACTTCCTGCGAGGTGATTTCGGATATAGTGACGGTAGCAGAGCCGTTCGATTCCGAAACAGATGCGGAACAATTCTTTACCGCGGATTTACTGTAAGAAACATTCGTCACCTTTACGCCATTTCGATAGCACGATATAGACGCTTGCTTACTTGTTCCAGAAGGTATGAGACCATCATCACCTGTATCAAACACAAGCGTTTCTGGAGTGACAATTATCTCCAATGCGGACTCACCTTGCTCACCGAAACTATAGCTGTTAGAGGTAACTAATTTGTCGTTGAGGTATAATCTAACCTCGAAGTTTTTCACCGTCTCCCACGCAGAGCGTTGAATGGATCCGCTCCACTTGACATGATTTGTTAAATTTTCGTTATAAACGCCGTCACAATAGACTCTCACCTCAAGGCCGGCGGTTTCACTAATCTCTGGAATATTACTAATCAGTGTACTGGTGCTCTCCTTGCCGACTGAGCGAACGACGTACACATAAAGAAGAGTATCGTTATGCACATCGTCTTTATATGTGACAAAATTGATGTTATAGGACGCGGCATCGTCACCCTTCTGTCCATCCTTTACGATAGGAATATCAAGAGTAGCGAGAATTTTGTTTGGATTATATTCGCTTCCCTCGCACATATCAACTCTTACCGACTTTAGCCCCGAATGACTTATCTCTTCCAACATACTGTAATAGCTATCCCCGTACTTAGGTTCAAAGTCGATAGAAACAGAATCGCCGTCAGATGGAGTATATTCGCTATACGCACTTCCGTCGTTAATGGTGAGTCGTAAGGTAATTGGGCTCGCTTCCGTCGAGAAGCGATTGTCTCTCACGCCTTTCGCCACCTTATAGCCTCTAACTACAAGGTATTTGTCGCTCCCATATTCATCGCCCTTGTCGATATATCCATTCGTGTAGTCGATACTTCCGTCAGAACTAAGCCGGACATAGCCCGGAGACGCCTCAAGGGTGTAGATAACTGCATCATCACCCTTCTCGCCTTTTCCTCCGCTCATCTCCTTGCGCCAATAGGTGTTCCCATCCGTAGGCTCGTCGGTGGTGGATTTTCCTTTTTCCACAATGCAAGTCCACAAGGCGTTGGCATGTGAGACTTGGTCGTAATAATGATATTCCGTACCTTTCACCCATGGACCCATGAAGTGCACAAACGTTATAGGGGCGCCAGACGCTGCGCGAATTTCAAAGTGTTCGGTGGTAAATATGACTTTTTGAGGCGATAGTATGAACACTTCGTTGTCTGTGTCGTGCTTGTAGTCAACAATGCCAGTGAGGGCTATGATGCGAGGTGAGCCGGAGCCAGTTGCTTCGAGCATGAGTACATTGGTGCGTTCGGTGTAGTCGATATCCTCATTTTCGGTAAGCCTATGCCCGTCCATTACAATCGTGTCCCCCGAAGCAGGGATGCCACTGTTTGTATCGCAATCGTCTTTGGACAGGACAACCCAAGCAAATTTCTGCCCCTCGTAAAGTTCACGAATCTGTTCATTACCATCCTTGTCTATATATTTTTCCGTGATAGCGACATTTTCCTCGCTCACCTGCGTAACCAGTCTCCAGTAGTATTGGTTGCTAACGTTCTGATAAACGCCCTCCTCAATGTCAAAAGTCTGGCAGAGGGCTTGGTCTCCCACCACCCATCCATTTTGGGTTGCCATAGTGCCATCGTCTTTAAGTATATAGCACTTATATCCGACAACCGTCTCGCCATCCTCAGAGTAAACCTTCTCCACGTGCTGTATCTTGGACGAAGCACCACTGAGATATACGTTGCCGCCGATTGCGTATTTTTTACGGGTTTCGAGGGTATTGATAACCATACGTCCCCATACGATCAGGTCGGAGATGGAAAGTGTATATTTGCCCGACGTAGGATTGCGCTTCAGGGCGAAGCCATTCTGTAGCATTTCGTCGAAGTCACGTGAATGTGCGCTTTCGATGACGAGATTGCCGTCTTTGTCAAACGAATACGAACCGTCTGATCCAAAACTTGCACCACCCTTCAGTTGTGCGAGCTGATTGGACATAAGACCTTTAACGAAGGTTATGAAGCCTTGTGCGATATCGTCGTGTACGGATGAGAGTTTGCCGTCCCCGGCAGAGGAAGCAAAGTCCAACATCGACAAAAAAGCGTTTCCTATGCGCCTTGCCGTGTTGGCATGCTTTGTTCGCTCGTCCCTGATGCCTTCGAACATCTTGATGAGTGTATCTTTGTTTGCCATAATAATCAGGTTAGAATCATATTTTAGAACCAAACATCTGCTTGAAGATGTCTACCATCAAGCCTAAGTATTCCTCACCATAAAACATGCCCTCCATGTCGTTGAGTTTCATGATTGAGGCATAATATTTTTTATTGAACCATGGTTTGCGCTGACGAGGCTCGCCCAAATGGTGCTTAGCACGGTATTCAGGATCGAGAAAATGAAGGTCGCCAGGGTTGCCATGGTAATAGCCATTGCCTGTGCCAGCCTCTTGATAGAGACCGTAGAGCAGGAATTTGTGGGCTATCATGCGAGAAGAACCACCGTAAGAAGTAGTTTGCACGCTATTGAAGAGGGCACCGGTATGCCGGATGCGATAGTGCATGAGCTTTTCTTTCCAGATGTTGACCATCTCTTCTGCCCATCCCTTCTCATAGGCGTAGATGTCTGCTTGTGAGACAGGACGCTTGATGTCATTCGTTCCATTCCTCATAGTTGAACTCCAGGTTTAATGGCTCACTCACGTCAAGATGGAACTCAACGCCTGTGAGACCGTTGATGAAATAGGCACCTATCTCACGGCTGTCTATCTGGTCGCTGAGCATATAGGTGTATTCTTTGAATTGCCAGTCGTACTTATCGATGACGATTTTGCTCAGAAACTGGCGGAATATCTTGCGGCATGTGTTGAGCTTCTCCTGTCGATCATTCATGTCAAACTCTTTGTAGCGCATGAGGATCCACACGGTATAAGTGATGACCTTGCGGTAACTACCGTCACCATTGACGGCCACGTTGCCCTCGTTGGTGTCATCGATGACCACAAAGTTTTTACTCTTAGCCATGTTTTGCAGCATACCCTCGAAGGAGAGTGGGCTGCTGCAGGTGGTAGGTATGAACCCCAACTCTGAGGTAAGCTTGTTGTGCTTAGTGAGATCTCTGAAGTAAGAGAACGCATCAAAGCCCACCTGTACAGAAGGGGTGTTTATCTCTGTCTTAATCATGATTTTTTCAGTTTATCGTTTAACTCCTCGGCCTCACGTGCCTTGGCATCCAACTCGGTGAGCGCACGCCACACATCAGACTTTTCTATTTGTTTCTCCTTGGTGATGTCACCACCCGTGAGCGCTCGGATCTGCGCATTCATAGCCTCCGTCATATCATAGTCGCCTTCTTCAGACGCAGGTTTGAAGAGGTGTGGAAAAGATTTTGAAAAGTTATCTTTTATCCACATGAACCACAAGAACACTCCCATGATCTCAGATGGAGCACATTTGATGGAGTCAGGCTCTTTACCCTGATCGTCAAGATATAGTCGGCACGCCATCTCGCGTAGTGGCTCATCGCTCGTCTTATCTGACTTGAGAAACTGTTGGAAGTAGTTATCGCAGACGATATAGTTGATGAGTGGAAAATCATGCAGTTCGACATCTGCTGCCTTGTATGGACCGATGAAGTCAAGCCTGTTGTCTGCACCCTTGCCATCGAAGACGAAGTCGAATGCCTCGCACAAACTTTGTATCTGCCAAAGCTGAAGGAAGAAGCGCAACTTCTCACCATTCTCCAGCATAGTCTCGCAGAGCCATCCGTCTTTTTTCTCCTTGAGCACCCTGATACCGCAGAAACGGGCAAAGAGATAGGTGCGCACTTGCCATTCGCTCCAACCTTGTGTGAGCAGGAAGAGCACATAGCGCAGCTGCTCTTGTGTGAGATCACTCCAGGAGTGAGGAGCGTGGAGTTGCAGGCTGCCGTCAGCCAGCAAAGAAGAAGGTTGTGTCATCAGCTTTGTTTTCATACGCTTGCATGTGATTGGCTTTGTAGGCGGTTGAGTCTCTATATTTGGCGAAGTCATCGAGATGATCTTCTATGAAACGAAGAAGGCTCTCGAATGAGCCATGGGTATCTTGTCTGTCTGTGATATCGCCATTTTTTGGCAGGAACAACGCGATGAAATCGAGCATTTTGAGCTTAGCTGCTCGATGATTAATCTCAAATGTAGCCTTGCGCTCCTCGCTTAGTAACTGGTCAATCAAGTCATCGGAGAGCTGCTTGCGAAGAAAATTCTCTGCAGTATCGATATTTGACCTGAAGGATGCAAGGTCGTCGAACGTCAGCTTGCGATTGACGTAATAGAACGGGCGCAGCAAGACCGGTGACCAAAAGAAAGACCGTATATTGTCAAGGGCTTGCTCCGTCTTTGCCCATCCATCGACACGGCGAAGCTCATTGATTATGTTGTGTCTTGCCATATCACGTCTGTAAGTCAACTCATGCTCCAAGGCATCGACGCGAGCCTGTGAGGCCGGAGCGATATTATCGTTGTTTACCACCCCGAAGCCATTGTCGGTCATGATGATGTCTTGTGAGTGAAGCCTGTCCAGGAATGTGGCTATCATGACGTATCTCTCAATCTGAGTAAACAAGGGTGTGCCATCCTTGGTGGCCTCGCCCTCACAATCTTGCCCTATAATGTTTGCCACAAGATCATCGTATGTGGTCTCAAAGTGACCTGTCATCTTATAGAATACATCTTCAGATGCAGTCCCAACGAACGGCAAGACCGTCTCGAATATATTAATGGTAATATCAATCATTTTCCTGTGATTTTGGGTTGTTTGAAACTTTCTTGGCATCCTTGTTCTCGTCAAGGGTGGTGAGCATGATGAGCGGCACGTCTGGATAGACCTTATCCTCCCAGTGGTTGAAATAGATGATAACCCAGTGGACAGTCTCCATGAGATCATGGAAGGCTTTCTCTATCGACTGCTTGAGCGTGAAGAGCTCTCGCTTGTCGGATCCTGAGTTGTTGGTCTGACTCTTGCCAGGAGTAGCACCCACGAGGTTAGGATGGATATTGTCTGCATAACATTGCATATTGTTGCTCTCTGCGATGTCGTCGCTATAGTCGCCTCCGTCCTTGGAGGTGTCGATGCGAGTGATCTTGACCATGTTAACCTCCTTGCCGTCTGGGGTAGTGTAATATCCCGCCACCCATAGCTTGCCGCTGTTCTCGATGCCAGAGATGAAGGACTTGATTTTTTCTTTTTCCTGGAGCTTGCGCTTTTTCTGATCTTCTTGATTGGTGATGTGCTCCTCCTTGAAGATGCCGCGCCAATAGTCGTTGTGGATTTCCACGAGGTAGGGGATAGCGGCATGGTTTCTGAGCTTCGACATCTTGCCGATGGCGATGAGCCGGGAGATATCATACCATTTATCTCTGAAGATAGCACTGTAGTAGGGAACTGGATAGTATTGACATCCGGCAGTAGGGAAACGTGTCACGATGGCAAATACACGCGCCTTACTGCGAGGACCATTACCGCCTTGCCGTGATTTCACCTGTCCGCTCTGCCCCTTCAGCCCCATGCGCTCCTGCAGGTCGCCAAGTGGGTCGAGCTCGTCGAGCAAAGGGATAGCCTCTATGTTCTCAGGCTCCAGCGCATTGCGCCAATTGGCGTAAAGCACGTATTCAGAGCGACCGTTTTTGCTCTGCGTGAATCTGCAGTAGCAAGCCTCCTTGTGTCGGACTGCCACGATGCGGTCGCCCTTCTTGTTGAGGATGATAGCCGAGACGCAGAAAAAGAAATACTTCATATCCGTAATTTGCTCCAGGAAGAATCGGCTCAGAGAATTGTGCATCTTGAAGAGATTGACATCCTTGTCGTCGCTTGGCAGTTTGGTTTTGATGTCGTTGTATTGGAATCCAAGACCGTAGCAGGTGAGCACGTTGAAAAGTTTGTTTTGTGCCATCACGCTGCTCTCTCCGATGCTTTTGATGAGCTGATAGGGCAGGAGGTTGTCAGCACCAAAGGGAATATAGGTGTAGTTTTTGCCATCGCTTGCCTTGACGGTCATCGTGCCTGTGATGCCGTCATCGTCGAAGATGCCAGAAGACTCCACGAAACCGCCCGTAGGGTTATATGCCTGGTAGCTCATCACGTCGCCCATGGTGGCGAAGGTAACGTCTATGTTTTTGTCGTCCATTTGCTATAAGTATATTGGGTGATTATTATATCTGAAGATGAAAACGTCGCGCACTTTGCGCACCTGGTTGTTGACGGGGTTGCGAAGCCGGTGTGTGCCCTCTCGCCAGTTGGAGGACGTGACGAGCCAGCCACGGTAGTGGATGATGGATCCGTCGGATGCCTTCCAGCAGTCGATGTCAACAGGCGAGCGGTCGATGCGTGAGATATCGAGCGATCGGCGAAGCTCGTTAATATGTATTGCCTTGCTTGTATCAGCCATATATGCGAAAACTTCAAGGGTGAAACTTTAGTTGAACGTGTCGTCGAAGGAATTATCGAAGATGCGGCCTTCGCCCATGCTCTTGAACATCACGTTCTGTATGCGCTGCGCATATTGGTAGGTAAAGGTGAACTCTGGCATGTCGTCAGCCTCGTTGGTGCGCTCAGCCTTGGAGTCGGTGATGGTGACTTGCTTGTCTTGTGAGTAATCCCGGAAAAGATAGATCTCGTCGGAGCGCAGCAGGTCTTCGGCGAAGTGAGCCATCGAGGGTGGAAGAATGCCCGTGTCGCCCTCGAAGTTGCGGGTCTCCTTGACGGAATAGTTGATTTTCTTGCCGGAGATCACGGCGCTCTTACGCTCGAACTCTGGTGAGATCTTCTTTTTGCCGAGACAATAGAAGGTCTCCTGGCATCCGAAGCTGTTGGTAAAGAGTAGTACTGGATCTGCCACCGATTTGCCATGGTCTATCTGGAATTCCTGCGTGCGCTTGCCTGCGGTCACGGTATAGGCGAAAAGATCACCTTTTTCTTCGTCGTAATACCTGTCCGGCGAAACGTCGAACGTAGTGATACCGTTTACCGTGCGCATTGGTGTGCCGTCAGAGAAGGTGTTAGTGTTGACCGTCTGTGTGTCGCTCTTGAAGTATCTGGCCACGACGGAGGCGCTTGTGCTGTCGGCACCTGCGGCATGCAGGTATTCTCGATGACCGAGACGGGTTAGCTTCGCGCCATCCAGCAGATTCATAAAGAACTGGTTGAGGAACGTAGTTGCCGACATGTCTATATCCACGGTGGCATAGTATGCCGTAATGTCGCCGCTCGACCACGTATCAGTGGAAGAGTCGCCCAAATATTCGGTGATGGACACGGAGAATGTAGCGACCACGGTAGAGCGAACTGCATCGGCTACGAGTGTACCGAGGTCATAGATGGTAATCTTGCCGGAGACTGGGTAGTAAGTCTCGCTGAGCAGCTCTTCTCCTGCACAAGTGATGATGACGTTGGCACGCTCGCCGCTGATGCCAAACGTGAAGGTGTCGAGTGCGCTGGTGAAGATAGGGGAGGGTATAGTATTGGCGTTGATCATGTCTTATCTTTTTTTGTGCAAAGATAATAAGGTAGGGGAGAAAATAAAAATACGAGACCGTCATCACGACGACCTCGTATATCATCTACTTGGTAGAAAAGTAGTTAAGATAAAAAAAATGACTGTATTTCTTGTTATTCAGGCATGGTATCCTTGATTATCCAGACGAGCCTGCCACCCTCGATCTGCATCATCTTATAGCCATGCTCTACCATGTATTCTGTGATGGTAGAGATAGAGGCAGAGACCATCTCTTTGATGGCATCCTGTATATCCTTGGAGGAGAGAAAATCAACATGCTGATCATTTTGATCATCACATGGGCCTCTGCCTTCCAAGTAGGCATCAAGGGCCATTGCCACATAGTCAATCTTTGACTCTCGCTCCAGCGACTGTGGCTTTTGCTCATTATCGTAGGCTACAAAGCCTATCGGTCGTTTTTTCATGCCTTACCTCCTTTAGCCTCCAGGGCTACATTGATGGTTTGGAAGAATTTGCTCATGCGCTTGAATGCGTTGAGCATGAGCAGTACCTTGCCTGCACCCCCGAAGTCCTCGAGGCAGCAGGTGATCATCTCATCTGAGACGAGCTTCTCCTGTATATAGTCGAGGTTCTCGATGAAGTTGTTGAGTTGTTCAACATTCATCATATCCACGAGCGCATTCCAGACCTCAGCTGTCATGCGCAGATCGGTAGCATTATTCTCATTCATCGCTCATCCCTCCTTTCTTGTCTCTGGTCCAGCCTGGGTGCAGGAGACCTTCTGTTTCTCCCGTGAGTACCCCCCCAGAATCTCTATAGCGCTCGAATATGTTGTGACGCTCGCTCTGTATCTTCTCGTTCTCGATACTCCAATAGTTCTTGAGTTTTGCCTTTCCTACGTTGTATCTGCGTCCTGCATCGTTGCGGTCTTTTTTCAGACTGCGAATGTTAAGCTCATACTCCTCTTTGGCTCTCTCATACTCTTTTCTTGCTTTACGGAGCTCATCATTTTCATGATGCTCCTGTGCGATGATTTTATCCAGGTCTTTATTATATTTATCCCGAACGTCTGCCAATTGCTGAGCGTAATAAAAGCGGAGCTCATTCAGATTTGCCGTATTCTCTGCCAGAAGTTTATGGAACTCCTCGGTGGTGAGGTTGTTGGTCTCTATGTTATTTGAATTATTGTCTTTCATTTTTTGTCTGTTTAAAAAGTTGTGAATTGTGAATGTCTTATCCCTCTATGGGTCTCCAGAACAGGGCGTATGTCATGTCTAAATCGACGAGTCCCCGTTGTTTGCACTCGATGTGGAACACGGCTGCACCGCCTTCGTAGTGTATGCCGTTGTCGCGCGTCACCACACCCTCGGTTTCATCGGTCGGCATGCGTGGGTCGTAGAAGCGAACCAGGCAGCCTTTCTTCATCATCTTGTCGGTGTTCTTCAGGAACTCGGCAGACTTGATGATCTTTATTTTGTTGCGACTCACGTTGATGTATAGTGCCATGGTGTGGGTAATCTTGCAAAGCTTCATCACCACGTCGTACACTTCCTCGTTGAGGTAATCCGAACCGTCTGCGCTCGTTATCTCCGTCATGGTTGCATCGGGATAGAACTGACGGTATTGCCAGAGCAGGTCATCGGAATCCTGCAGGAGACGGACATCCCTATCCCTAACCTTACGCTTGTTCATGCTATATTCTGTTTATGTGATTTATACTTGGCCAATGTCATCTTGTATGGCATAGCCTTGAAACTCTGGTATGGAAGGTAGAAGAAATGATTTTTCTGCCATCTGATAATGTAGCCGCGCTTATCTACACTCTTCCAGGCTGCAACTGAGGATATTACCCGGTCTGACTCGCCAGAGAAGAGGCGAATCACCACTTCGGCAGCATTAGTTCGCTTGCACCCCATCGCAAGATATCGGCAAGAATCAATTTGCTCGCGAGTGAGGAACTGCTTTTTACCTTTGCGCTTCATCACATCACCTCCCCTCCGAAAAAGAAACCGCTGACTGCCACGATGGCCATCAGAGCCACCATGCCCAACATGACCTTGGCGACGTCGCCATAAGTGACCGTCTCGTCACAGAGGAAACTGAAGGTTTCGCTCTTGGTCTTGGCGAGCTTCTTGATTTCACACTTGAGGGTATTGATACCCTCCTCAACGCTGATGCCTGCAGGTCTCACCTGCGCATCACTTAATAAAATAGAATTCTGCATATTGCATCATCTGTTAAGCATAAACAGCCGATTGTATAAAAGGGTGGCGGCTGCATTCCCCGTTGCTTAACAGATGATGACTTATCCGGAAGGACTTATCAAATCTACGGTTCATGCAGCCGCCATGTATTGGGCATATCTATTTTCCCAGTTGGAAAAAAGATTTTCCTAGGCATAAAAAAAGCCTGCGGCTAAAAGCCATAGGCGAAACGGTCGCCCTGCCGGATTGTCTACAATCATCTGTTAAGCGTTGGCAAAAGTACGAAGAATATTTGGAACCGCCAAAAAAAAAGCGAGAAATTTTCATTCCTCGCTCATTTTTCTTTTCAAAACATGTTTAACAACATATTATTGCTCATCTTTGGTAATCAACCCTGCTCGAATCTCAGAATCATTCTTCACTCTCTTCACCAGAACATAGTGGAGAACAGCCCTGCCGGGTCCCTCTGTTACATAATATGTCTTGTCAAGTATCCAACCTTTCTTAGCCATATAATTCACGGCTGCCATGACGGTATTGAACTTGATCTGTTTGCCATCCTCACCATATAAGCTCTCGAAGGAACCTCCACCATTGGAGACTGCTCCCATATCAAGTATGACCTTCACTTTGCCGACACCCCAGAAGTTATATGCCTTGAGGTCGCAATAAACCGGATACTTACCATCCTCAGACTGGATGGTGCTCTGCGCTTTAGCGCCAATAGCCATAAAAATGATGACTAAAATTAGAATAATTTTCTTCATAACTGCAATTAATTGAATAAATTCCGGTGCAAAAGTAATAATATAATTTGAAAATGAGGAATGAAAAGGAATAAAAACGGAAAGAAACCGGAATGAATCGGAATCAATCGGAATCAAACGGAATGAAAAAGCCCCCGATGCGTCACGCACCAGAGGCTTAAGAGTTCATTTAATTACTTTATGAAAACACAACCATCAGAAGACGGCTGCTTGTAAATCCGCTTTTATTTTGCTCATGCATGCGTTGAGTCGCTGATATGTTTTCTCTCCAGCTTTTTTGACACCGCTGCTATATTGCCGCATGAGCGATGGGTTGATGCCCGCTCTCTTTGCGATGTCCGAGACATTGAGGAACGAGAAGTAATTGAAGAACGACTGAAGGTCGTACTTATATTCAAACTCCACCTCAGGAAATGTCTTGCCGTTCTCCTCAGCATCCTGCCTTGCTTCCTCGTAGCACTCCACCAAGTCAGCTTTTGCTGCTGCCACAGAGTCACCAATGGCACTCAAACCAACATCTCCGATGCCCTGCTCTGTATAGCACCAAAACTTGCCATCAGATGCCTGCTCCACTATAATCTGTACCTTCATATTAATATAATATTTTTATAGTTACCTTATAAAAAAAGAGTCCATATCCCTCATAAAATACAAAAGGATTTGAAGGTGGAAGGTTGGGGTTACCCCCCAACCAAGTCTCTCAAGATTTTATTGGCAAGTCCCGTAGGAACCTCTCCACTATGTCTTGGTACGAACTGCGACACACCCGTTTTAGGATTAGTCCACTTGTCGTGATTTCCACCATGTCGAGACAGGACGCATCCCGCATCTCTCAGTCTCATAATCAAATCTTTTGTTTTCATAAAATCAATGAACTCTTTGTCTTTTTGACGCTGCAAAGGTAGCAAAAAAGCTACAAACTACCAGATATTTAGGTAGCTTTTTTGCTACATTAACTAAACTTTAACATTTGGGGAAGAAAAACATGGGGTTGGGGAATGAAAAGGAATGAAAACGGAAAGAAATCGGAATAAAAACCAGGAATGACCGAAAAAACGACCGAAAACGACCTTCGGCTCCTCCGCATCAGGGAATGGTTTCCTCGGAAATTCCTCGATTTTCCGTGCATATTCCGCAAAAAAAAAATACCCCCGGTGCAGAAAGCACCGAGGGGTATGGTTATTCTTTATCGTCTGTTGTATCTTTCTTTGGGAATATTGGTGGTATTTTGTTGAGTACAAAAACTACCGCCAGGCTGATCACCGTTGTCACGCCGATAGCTATTGCAGTATTGTCATGACTATTCATTGCTAAATTATAAGCAATGAATCCAAAGAAGATGATGAGAATGGTACCCAGGATTTGTCCTAATGTAGCCTGATTGAATTTTCTCTTTACAATCCTCTTCTCCATATCGATGCGATGATCTACCTGCTTCTCTGTCATTGTCATGATGCGGTCGGTTGCGCCTGGCAATGTCTTTTCGTAAGCTTCAAAATGCTCCGGTGGAGGAAGAGGACCGCTAAAGGTTCGCTCTTCTTCAATAGACATCATCGTTGCCAGAATGGCATTTCGCTTGTCTTCTGGCAGTTCCTGCAGGATGTCATTAACGTTTGCCGGTATGGCATCTTCAATCTCTGCGATTTCTTTGTTGTCTTCTTTATCTTGCTGCATAAAGTTGTCGTCTATTAGCGTTTAAAACTTTCTTCATATCAGAACCTACTGCTTCCCAGTCTTTCCTCAAGTCTGACACATTGTTGCCTTTCAAGTAATCGTTGAACAGGCTGTTGTCGCCACCGAGGCTTCCTAAACTACGCAAGCCTTCTGCTAAAGGGTGGCGAGCGATGGTCATAGAGCGGAGCGCTCTACGTCTTGTAATTCTTAATGCTCTCATTTTACTTGCGTTGTTATTTTGTTGCTATTGATTATATTGTTCCGCTGCAAAAATACATCTTTTTTCTGATACTGCCAAATATTTATCGCAATTTTAACTATTAACTTTGCTATAAAGTTTGTTATAAAGATTAGAACACGCTAATTTCTGATAACTGCAAATACGCAAATATTAACTAAGATTTAATATTTTAGGCTTAAAAAATGGAATTAGGCAATAATTTAACATACTAAATCATTGCCAATTCAGTAAAAATCACTAATTTTGCAGCGAAAATAAAACTGTATATATGGACCTCTTCAGAAACATATTGGCATTTGGCTGTACGTTTTACCTGATATATTTTATCACGTCGAGCGTACTTAATATGTTGTTTGTCCTAACTTGCGGTTACACAACAAGCGTGCAAAAAAAAACCGCTATTATCCTTGGGATTATAGCAGCTTCTCTTCTTATTCCTTATTATTATTATCCTGCTTAGTATTTATTGCGGGCATTATTTTGAGCCTTGTACAGTTCTACAGCTGCATCTTGGAATGCCTTGGGAGTATTAATTTTCAAAGAGTCTAAGGCGTTTTTAATCGATTCTTTAGTTTCCCTATCCGTTTTTCGGTCAAGGTACTCACTGAGGTTTTTTATGAACCCATTGGTAGATAAATCGATATGCATATCTCCGTAATCAAGTTTAAAGCCGCCTCCATTGATAGCCAGTATTATTAGTGCAGCAATGGCTATTTTTATTTTGTTGCTTGAGATAAAATGGAGGTTACCCGGAGATTCCATCTGAACCTTTAGGATAACATCGTTCTTTTGGTTCGCTATATTTTGTTCCCCGCAAAAGCCATCAATGATACCGAATATCTTATCTATAGCATAAAAAGAGTAGGTAGAAACATCCTCTGTAGTATTTATCTTTAGAACTAAATGGAATTCATCACTCTTGCTATAGAAATCAGATATTGCATTGTCAAGATATGGTGCGTAGCCTGAAATGTCTGATATCGGGTGGCGGGAATTAAACATAAGTTGAGCTTTAGGAGGAAGGTCTAGTCGAGTAGTGTGTTTTACTACTTCTATCGGCAAACGCTTGATGAAAGGGCATTTTCCATTTCCGTCTTTTACATTGGTTTCGTCATACACGGAGCCAGTAACTCGGCATATACTCACTCTATATGACGAATGGCTTGGCACAAGGATTAGGTCTCCTGGTTTTATAGAACGACAAAATCTCAGCAACTGCGAAGCTATATGCCCAGGACGAGGAACATCAGGAAAGAGTTTTTTAACCTTTTCTCTAAGTTGCACATTTGCTTTATTCCAATCAGCATCCAGCTTGTTTATCTCATGACGTGTTATTTCATTATATCCAATGGCAACGAATCCTTCCTTGTCGAATTCCTCGTAGTAATCTCCGCCCATAGTACGTACCATCCAATAGCCTGTTGACTCTTGAACCTTCTGAACGTAGTCATTAAGTTGTTCTATTGTAATCATTCTCTAACAAAAAACGGCTCGTGCATCCAGAGGGCAGTCCTTCAGCACGAGCCATTACAGCTGTATATCGTTATATATTGCTCTACACGAAGCCTGCCCGAATCATGCATAGCATTATTATTTTTTGTAGGTGCAAAGATAATAAATAATATCCAAAAGAACAAAGAGTAGGGCATAAAAATATGCAAATTTTAACTAAAATATACAATACAGTGAGATGAGGAATTTGCGCTATGAAAAAACGATGTTTTGCGGTCTTTGGAGCGGAAAACAGACCTTAGAGCGATGAAATCACGACATTTTGCACTTCTCGACCTCGGTTTAGAGGATGCAAAATGTGTCGTTTTACGACAGGTTTTCCACACCCATGGATTGGGAAACCTCGGTTTTATCGTGGTTTTGGGGTTTCAAAGGGGAAGAAATTCCCCTTTGCGTCGGAAACGACCCCCCACCGCCCTGCGCCCGAGCCCGCTTCCCGACCCTTTGAAAAGACGGAATATGTAAACAAGTATTAAGAAGTTTGTAAGAGTGCTAAACATAAAAAGGGGAGTCCGCAGCGATGCGAACTCCCCCATACGGCGGTCAAGCGAGAATGCTAACCACCTATCTATAATCGTATGAAAAAAAATAATATCAGAGCATGGAGCCAGTGGAGATATAGCCATCGGACTGCGGGAATTTCTCTATACCAATCATGAGTGTGTCGAAGGCATCGGAGCCATCGGTGCGAGCCTCCAGCTTGTCCTCCTCGGTCTCTGCCAGTTTCTCTCCTCGCTTATCCTTCTTGCCATTATACACACCAGCAAGGCGGATGGATATGAGCAGATCTTCATTGTTCTCGCTGTTGATCATGGCACGGTGCTCAGCCTTGCCCACGAACATACGGTTGATGAGCAGCATCTTCTCCAGGTGTCCCATCGGGTTGCCCAGATAGACCTCGTTGACATACCAGCCATGGTCTGTGAGATAGTTGGCGATGAAGGTATGGAAGTCATCATTCATCAGGGCGTAGTTGTTACCCACGAAGGTAGAGTCGTAGTAGAAGTTAACCTCCTTGCATCGTTGGTACTGGTAATACTCCATGAACTTATCGAGCAGGGCAGGCAGCTTATTCTCATACTTCACGAAGAAACTCTTCAGACAACGAGCCTCGCCACGCAGGTTGTCTTGTCCCACGCACATCCAGTTGATGAGCGCATTGGCATCGAACGCTATGCACAGCGGACGGTCAGGATCAACGTCTGCATCCATGCGTGCGTCCACATGCTGTAGCTTATCGATGTCATACTCCAGGCCATCGAGGAAGTCGAGGTTGGGAGCCGTGTATAAGTTGACATCACGCAGATTGGAGTAGAAGCCATCGAGCGAGATGGATGGCCGCTTGCACATGATGGAAGTCTGGAAGGTGAGTGCAGGCAAGTCTCGCTTCATCTGCTTGATGAACTCCATGCCGAGCACCTCTACATTATAGACAGAGGAATACTCCTTGTAGAAGAGTGTCTTGGAACGCAACTGTGCCAGTAGCAAGCCTATCTCCTTCAGGCGACGCTTGGCATATAGACTGACGTGCCCCGATGTCTTGATGCGGTTGCGGATGTCAAACTCTTCGACTACGAGCGAGGAGATGGATTCCACGAGGTGAGGATCACAATCCTTCTTGTAGTTGAGGAACCAGGAACCTTTCTTAGTGACTGGCATATCGGAGGTGATAAGCATGCCATGGTGGTAGTAATGCTGACCAAAGAGGTTGACATTGCCACGGTTGGCAGGAAAGGTCTCATCCTTCAGCTGCTCGAAGTCGATGAACTTCGCCTCGTCGATGTCTAGGTAGTCAAGCGAGAGGGAGTTAGACGTGCCCTTGCGGTCTTGTGAGATAATGGTGCCTATACTTCCATTATAAAACGAGATGGTGTTCTCCCAGTTGGAAGGAGGAATGACCGGGTCAGGCCATCCCAATTTCTTAGGTGGCTTGACCCCGATGAGATAATGCTTGCCCCGATGGAAGCCCCATCGCTCCCAGTGTTGAAGCATGGACGGTATGGTATTGGTGAGACATCGCTTTGCATTGGCGGAGACAAAGCCACCATTGCTGCCAGGCATGCGCTGCATGTTGCGCAGGTTGAACATGGAGTGGAGTACACTCTTGCCTATGCCTCGACCGCCCACTACCACGTTGTCTCGAGCGTTGATGAAGTTGACCTCCATCTGTGCTGGGTTTAGATATTGATCGATCATTGAGCATCCTCCTTGATTTCTTCTGTTGGTGTATATTCCAAGAGTTGCTCATCATAGTCTTCAGCTTCGATTTTGACAAGATCCATGGAGTTGTCGGTGTATTTCTTGATGAGCTTCTTGATGGTGGTCATCACGTTAGGAATGCGCTTGAGACCCAAGTGACGAGGATCTGTGGTAGGGATGAACACCTGAGGCTGAATCTGGTCGTAGCCATTATCCACAGGATCTTCCTTATCCAGAAGATGATATTTACCGTAGGCAGCAGCTGCAGCAGCCATGGCACGGGCATCGCCCATGGACTCAGCCTTATCGTAGGTGCGCTGTATCATCTGGTCGAAGCGGAAACGGGCAAAGTCCTTAGATACACGCTGGAGATTGCCCAGTATGAGCTTGATGAGGTGCAGATCGTTGTATGCCATCATGCGCTGCACACGATAGTCTTGCATATCCTTGAATACCAATTCCTGGTCTGTCTTGCGGGGATTGACGAGCCACCAGGAATAGAGGGCACGGATGCGTAAAATGCGGTCACGCACAGGGGCTGGCACATTTTGCGCATCCATCTCTTCGGGTGTACGATCCATGAGGTCGATGATGGCATCGATGTTGGCTGGTTCTCTCATACTCTAATCTCCTCTAACATTTGGTTCAGGTATTCATGTGTGCGCTGCACGGCTTGTGGCGAGCCAGCAGCAGCGAGGTCAAGTTCATTCTTGCGAAGCTGCTGCTTCACAGTCGCCATGCCCAAGTAGTAGGCACGGTGAAGCTTAGACGAAGGCTTCAGAATCTCCTCACGCAGTTCATCCTCGTTAATATCCAAAAGGACGGACATCTCCGATATCGGAGTCAAAGTCTCTGCCAAGTCTTGCACGTTTTTCATCAATTCCTGTGTAATTTCCATTGATTTTCAAACTTTTGTTAGTACAGTGCTTCAGGTAACCATGGAGCAGATCATAGAAGACTTGTGGCTCTGTAGTGACGATGGTCGATTCATCACGGCTACCATAGGTCTGGTTTTGTGAGGTGACGACCGACACCACGCAATCGGCGGCTCTGAAGAGGATCACCTTAGAGTGGTTCTCACCCAGATAGACCTCGTCGAAGCATGCCTGCATCATGCGCCAAAGCTGCACGGTCTTCTTGCTCGCCTTGACATCAAGCAGCATCTTTGCCGAACGGATGCTGTCAGACTGCCGCATCAGGCGGAACCCACGGAGGAACTCCTCGGAGGTAGAATAGGATGACACCCACACTTCTGCAGAGCCTGTCTGCGAGAGAATCCACTTGATGAGACCGAGGGTGTGGATATGTCGCCCGAAATAGGCTTGCGTCTGGACTTCGCCGATGGGTTTCAGTAGGTCTGCTACCTTAGCCTTGGTTGCCATTCTCAGCGAGGCGGGCTTTAGCAACACGGTCACGGTCGGCACGTGTGACCACGTATGAGTCGTAGGTGAGCATATCGGCACGGTATTTCTTGTCGAGGTCTGAGAGTATCTTGAGATATTCGTATCGGTCGCATGGTTCTTTGTCCTCCATCGCCTTCAGCGTCTCGAAGGTTGATTTTATCTCCTTGTATCGCTTGGCGTTGATATCCCAGAGAGCAGCCACCTCTTCGGGCAGGAAGTCATGGTCTTTGCGCTTGCCCTTGCGGATGACTGCGACACCATCGCTCTCGGAGGATGGAAGCTCAGCATCGTCATTGTTGGTTTCTTCCTCGATGGAATCGGTCGTCTCGGTCGTTTCTTTGGCCGTAACGACTGGTGCGCCCTCGTTGATGATGGCCTGCGCCTCTGGTATCACGGTGGCGTTCATCTGCTTGACTTCCTCGATGGTCATACCAGAAAGACGAATCTTCAGGAACTTGCCCAGCTCATACTCGATGTTGGAGCGGTATGCCTGTGGCTGGCGAGTGGCACGGGCATGGTAGAAGCGGTCTCGGTTGAGACGGAAGAGAATGTCTGCGCCACGCTTGATGTCGGCATCGCTCTCATGCTTGGCGTTGAGCCATGCCTGTATTTGTTTGGTGAATTGATGATCCATATATATATGCGAAAATAATAAAAGGTGGCTCAGGCACGAAGCGAGAGCCACCTAAGCATCTAAAAGTAACTAATGACTATGAAACACTTTGACGGAGGCATTAGCTGCCACCACCGCCCTCCACAGGGGCAACCCACTCGGAGCCATCGAGACCGCTGATGTCGCCCTCGTCAGTCTCCAACTTGCCCACATAGAACGGAGCAGGTACCACGTCGGTCGCCTCCACGCTGAGGGTAGAGGTCACGGCGTCGGTAGCACCAGCACCACTGCTCTGTGCGAATGTTGACTTGGTTGGGAACATCTCGCAACCGAGGATGCGGAAACGACCGTTAGGCATCTGCTGGGCGTAAATCAACTCATCGTTAACCGCCATGCCGCCGAAGCCTGTGATGTCTGCATCCATGCCACCGATGATGTACTCTGCCTTGTTGAGGAAGGTAGCAGATGGAGCCTCGCCCTGTGTCTCGGAGCTGATGTTTGACTTGAGAGCCACGAGGTCAACCACATGCCACTTGGCATCTGCTGCGAGCGTGAAGCTGCCCTTGTATGTTACGAGGGCAGTCATGTCGGTTGCTTTCTCCTCCAGGGTAGTTGGTAACTTAGGCCATTTGAGAATCTGGGATGCCAGAATGGCTAAGAACTTAGGGCGAATGCCAGGAGTAATGCGTACTCCTGGACATTTCTTGACTGATTTATATAAATCTTTTGTTGTGCAAACCATAATTTAGTCTCCTATATATAATAAGGTGAAAGTTTATTCTTTGCCCTCGCCATCATCAACAGGGTCGCTGCCACCACTCACAGTATTGCTCCCTTTTGCGGTGGCAGACTTTTGGATAAGAGGCTTGCTGCCATCGTCAGTGACGAACAGGGCGCGCTCCTTGTTGATGCTCTCATACTGAACACCAAGAATTTTGGCGGCAGCATAAGTGAGTTGCCAAGAGTCATACTTGCCAACCTCCACTTTTTCTGCGTCGCTGTTGATAGCCTCGTTGACACCCACAAGCATATTGCTCTTTGTGGTCAACTGGAAGAAAGGAGCATCCTTCTTGTTGCCGAGAACAGCAAACTCCACATTCTCAAAACCGATTACGTTGTTATGGTCGTACTTGGTGTTGTATGGAATGGAACCGAATCGCTTCTCGAAAGCCTTGTTGTAGAGATTGACGAATGTCTGAGGGACATAGAGGTAGAGTTTCTCCTCGTTCATCAGCTCATCGTCTGCAGCCTCGCAGATGCCTTGGGCAAAATCGACGGCATTATCTGAGTTGATAGTCTGATTATCGCCAAGGATGTCAGAAACCTTGACGAGGTTGCCGAGGTCAGCCGAGAGCTTGTTGTTGGTCAACTCTGCTTTGGCGATGGTGTCGAAACCATTGAAGAGGTCAACGGACTTGTCGCCACTTGCATTGCGAACTGCTTTGAAGAGAGCCTGGTCGAGATGCTTTCCAAGTCTCAAGGCAATGAGCTGGAGAACTTGGAGGGCGATTGGCACATTCTTGAGAGCCTCGCCATTCAAGGTGTTGGCACCCCAAACTGTAGAATAGACTGAGTTTGGTGAGAATGGAACTGTGACATTACCCAAGAAGACTTCGAGGGTACGTGGTACAATTTTTACACCTGCATCCGTCTTGCGTGTCTCGTTGTATGGACCGAACTGAGCATCTGCGATGAGCTCACCAACAGTCTCGGATGCTCTGATGCCTGGTCGGAGTGTCATGTACTTCAAAGACTTTGCCATACCATGCGTTGGCATCTTAATCAAGTCTTTGCGATAGGTTTGAGCAGTCTTCTGCAGTACAACATCGACATCGGCAGGCACTGCAAACTTGTTTTCTTCTGTAATCTTACCCATATTAAACAAACTGTTTTAAAGCGTTAGCAACTGCGATAGGATCATAATCGGTAGCCTTGGTATCCTCCACAGCTGTAGAGGTGCTACCACCTGGTTCATCCTCCAGATCCTTCACTTTATCCTTCAGGTCGTCTCTCTCCTTTTCGAGATCCTTGACCTTGTCTTCCAATGCCTTCTTTTCATTCTTGACCTTGGCGAGTGCCTCGTCCTTGTCATGGATGGAGCTGGCATCGGCAGCCATCTTGTCCTCAATCTTCTGCATCTGCTCCTTGGAGATAGTGCAGTCCTTTGCGGAATCTTCTGCCTCAATGCCCTCGATGTTGAGAACATTGTTAATGTGAGTCCATTTCTTGATCATGTCTATAATATTATTATGTGGTTTGTCTTTGCCAAACAAGCGGTCTAAGAAGCCAGTTTTCTTCTCGTACCAGGAATTGACGACCTCGGGCAATACAGGGAGGTTGTTGTATTTGATGAAGTCTTGTGTCTGCTCGGTAATCTCGGCAGGCTTGCCATCCATGACTTCATCGACAAAGCCAAGCTCGATGCACTCATCAACGGTGTGCCAGCGAGCTTCAGACATCACCTTGATGATGTCTTCATGATTTTTGCTGGAGCGGTCGCAGTAAACGTTGGCGATAATGTTGTCTATTTTCTGCTGGTTTTCCTGCTGTTTCTGAAGCTGCTCGATGAGAGATCCAATCTCTTCCTCGTTGAGCGCAGACCATACGAACTGCTCTGTGGAGCATTTGTGGACGAGGAGTAAAGTGTATTTGCTCATGCGGATCTTGTTGGCACCCATCGCACAGATGGTTGCAGCGGACGCAGAGAAGCCAGCCTGGAAGTCAACGGTGACATCACCATGGGACTTGAACATCTGGCAGATGGCGAGACCGGCGGAAACTTCTCCACCAAGCGAGTCGATGGAGACATCTACATGCTTGCCTTTGTTGTCATTGAGAATGTCGTGGACCATTCTCTTAGTCCACGACCCAATGTAGCCAGTGATTGATATTTGATATTTCATATAGCTTTGCGAATAAGAACACTGCAAAGTTATATAATATGAGGGAAGAATAAAAAAACTATTATTCGATGATTTGGAGCGGTTTTATCACATCAGACCATGTAACGGTATAGGCGATGAGTGAACTGTCGGTGTGCGAGCTCGGCATAAGCTCGGAGCGAGTGAGGACAGGAAACGGGCGATGGTCGCGCCCGATGAGGTATCGGCACCCATCGGCGGTTGTCACCCTGTATGCGAGTGGTATGTCGTCAGAATTAATTTGCTCACACGACTTGAAGGTGAGTTTCGACGTGAAAATACGAACCTTAGACTCTACTTTGTCGGAGATTTCACAACTTGACGGATTTTTGCACTGAATCTGTCTAAACTCGACATCCTGTGGAAGAATGCAAAGATGACGGGCTGGGAAGATCACACTCTTGAGTTTCTCTGCCTCAGCCGCCTCTATTTTGATGATGTTTTTGATGTATGCCATAAGCTTTGAAATATTTCTAAGTTGTTCGGACTTGTTCGGGTTTGTTTGGATATTTCGGTTTTGTTCGGAGTTGTTCGCAGCGACGGAAAATTTTATGCTAACATTTACTAAATCTTGTTGTAGAATTTAAAATAACGCCTTTTTTTACGTGTTGATCACGCATTCTGTAGAAGCATTGACGCACAGTATCCTCATAATCGATGCCAATACCATGCTGCTCGCACCATGCAGAAATGATGGAAGATATGCGGCATGATCTGTCAGCGATATCCTTAAGCGATGCCCAGAGATCCATCTTGAAAAGGTCGATGATGACCTCCTTGATGGCACGTCTTGCTCGAGGACCGAGATAACAGTACTCTCGCACAGGTTTAGCCTTGGAGTCAGGGAGCATGATAGCGAGATATTCATCAGGATGAGTGAGCCAACGGCTCTCCTCGAACTCCTTATCCTTAAATATATGAGAAGCACTCTGATGAAGCTTCGTGGAGTCTGCAGCCTCCTGCTCGGTTTGACTCTCCTGTTCAACAAGTGAGAGTTTTGCCGATGGAGGTTTAGTGGTGAACTTGCGGATCACCGCCACCTCATTGCCACCGACAGGAAAGATGACAGGGTTGCCATAGGCATGATATGCCCATTGCCTGATGTGAGTGGGAATTTTAATATAAACGACTGGATTCATATATATGCGGTTTTTGCGGCAAAGATACAAAGAATTTTTGAAAACACTAAAGATAATCAGTAAAAACTAACTTTTATCAGTAAAGTTGGTGTGATATAATTTCGTCCGAAAAGTTTGTATTTTTGTATCATGCAAACTTGGCTTTGTAAGTCGCTGATAATCAGTGTGTTTTTTATGATACGATTTTGTGATACAGAAAATGTAACACTTTCGATTTCGTTACATAGACAAATCTTGGAGTTAATGACCAGTATTAGAATGGGCTTGTTACAAACTTGAAAATTTTTGTAAAGTAGTTGTAACGCAACTTTGTAAACACCGCAAATGTGGCTTAACTCCCTATCTATCAGTTATTTATCTTTTTTGCCAACATTCTGTTACAGAGTTACAAAGGATTTGTATAAAATAAAAGAAAGGGGTGTGGGGAAAACGACGGCATGGGCGTGAAAATAGAGTAGGGGAGACGGTCAGAACGACTGGTGAGGAGGTCCTGGCCAAAGAAAAAGGGAGCGATGGGCCAATGCTCACCGCTCCCTCGTAACATGGGAAAAGAATTATAAAATCAGCAAAATTTGCTTGAAAATTTAGCTCAAAATATTTGCATAATTCAGATATTTTTTGTACCTTTGCACTATAACTTGGGGCTATCTATTCTTTTATTTATAGATGGTCAGAAAGGGTCAGTACATCCACCTGCGTCTGTCATGTTGAAAGGAATGGTGGGTTGTATATCACCTTGGTTTGCTTGAGTATCCTCTTTTTTAACATCACTCTTTTTGCTTCTGAGATAAATCATCTCAACAGGGCTGCCATCTGGATTGGCCGGATCGCGTCTGATGATGCGATGCTGGCTGTTGCAGAGATCCTCTGGGTTCAGCTCTTTGATGTAAGGACACAACTCAACGAACGCCTTCAGCTTCTTGGTGAAGCTCTGAGTTGTCGCCTTGTTGATGCCTGAGAATTGCTTGAAGTCGTTGAAAGCACGCTCTCTCACGATGAATTTGTCGAGTCGCTCGCTCTCCTCTGAGAAGTAAGTAGCAGCCCAATCCTCGAAGTTTACGCCCATGTCAGCCTTGAACTTACGCTTGATGATGTTATCCATCGGTGGCATGATCTTGATGGGTTCATTGGCCAAGGAGAGGTAAAAACGGCAGCACTGCAGGAAAAAATTGATGTCCGCATTCCATTCATCCTCGGTGTATGTCTTTGAGAACAGATCCTCGTCGAAGTCATCACGGATGCTACGTGTCTCCTGGTAGTCGTTTTCTTCTGTGCGCTGGTGGTAATAGTCTGAGAACACCATATAGAGCAATCTTGCTTCTGAGGATGGGTCGAAGTCTGCAGGCACATAATTAGTGGTGAAAGCAATCTTCGGACTATCCTCAAAAGGAATCGTGAAGCTTTGGTTATTCTTAGGGTTTACTGTCATATCTGAAGTAATGTTGTCGTAAAAGAGACCTGTGTTGAGATATCGGTCGCAGTCATCAAGCAACAGCATTTGAGTGTGCTGGGTAACCTGGTCGAAGACATGAGGGTTGTCCATCAGCTTCGGGTTGCGCCCGGAAAGTTTAACAGTCTTCATCAGCAAGGAGAGGGTCTTGAAGAAGAAACTCTTGCCGGAACGACCGTTGCACTCGTTATTCTCGCCGATTTTATTATCCATGGCCATTGGCGCCCATGCTCTTGATGGTGCCTTGTAGTGATGGAGCATATAGCCGAATGTGAAAATCTTGTTTATCAGATTCTGTTTTTGCTCCTGGATCTCAGTGTCGGCGAGACCAACGCCTGCTATATCGAAGAGGTGAGCCTTATGGTAAGCCTCCTTTTCATCAATACTTTTGTCCTCGAAAGCATACTCCAGCTCCTTGCGCCAATAGGTGCGTGAGGCGTTGATGAGGTATCCGAAGAAATGGGATTTCACGCTTTTGATCTCAATGTCAAACTTAGGTCTTCCATCCTCATCTATGGTGCGAGAGATAGCGAACATGTCGTCTAACTTTTTGAAATTGTGATCGATGACATTCTCTTGCCACACGTAGTTTTTCAACGAACTGCCTTCACGCTGATACTCCGTCAAGCCATCCTTGCTGACCTCTACGCTGACTCGAGGAAAGAAGAATAGTTGTGAGTGGTTGGTGTAGCTGGTGAAGTCTAACGTAATCTCTTGCAGTGAGTCGAGCGCTGCGCTGGAGAGCTTCGGGGTATTCAGAACCAGGTTGAGGATATCTCGCTTTTCAGCTCTATCGATGACCCATTGACGGCAGAACTCTCGGATGTCTCTTGTTGTTATGAGCTTGACGATGTTGCCTGTGATGCGAACATACTTAGTAATTGTGGAGTTGTCGTCATGTAAGGTGTAAAAACCATTGAGGCGAAGAAAATTATAGAGGCACGCAGTGTCAATGTAATGGTCCCAGGTGTTGGCCTTTTTGTTGAGCTTGCTCACCCAGAAGCGAGCTGGCATGGCAAGTGTCATAAGATTGCGGAAGTCTTTGCGTGTATTGCGCAACTCCATCCAGTCTCGTAGGTCTTTGCGCCCCTTACCACGGTTGTCATGGTAAGTACGAAGCCATGAAGGCAGCCATATTGTATGAACATCGATGAAGCGCAGAGCTAACTCTGTACCCTTAGCAATGCCCGTCTCGTCAATGTCGGGTATATTGTAGAGTACCTCGACATATTTCATGATTTCTTTGTATTCTTCTTCACTCAACTTGTAAGTCTCGGAGTTGAACCATAGAGGGTGGTAGCCCAAGGATCGGCAACAGAGACTGTCACGCTCTCCACTGCAGATGAAAGCTTCAGGTAACTTCTTTTCCTTGTAAGGCTTGGAGTCATCGGTGTTGGTCTTGTTGTATTCGGCCTCCTCACGTCTGTTAAATTCGTGGTAAGCTGCTTTCAGCTCGGCAAGCCCATTGATGTATGATTTTGGTTTTATGCCTTCAGGTGTATAAGAGAATCGCCATTGCTTTTGATAGTTAAGAGGCTCGTATATCTTAAAGAACTTGACTTCCGGTTTGTCGCCTGAAGCCGGAGATACAAGGCACTCACGCATGAATATCGGATAGTGCTCATTACTGTACTTGATTTTAACCTTGCGGTCTTTTACGTAGCCAATCCATTTGGCAGAGTGCCAGTTGAGCGCATCGACATGCTCCTGCTTGACGTTTGGACCAAGTACACTCAGCTCATTGTCGGTAAATTTCTCCTTGAGCTCAAATATGCGAGTGCCGTCTTTCTCCTCTATGGTGGCATCTCGCTCAGCGAAGGTTGGCTTGTTGACATCCTTCTTCAACTCGTCGCTGACGTTGAACTCTGCAGCCAATCGTAGGATAGCGTCAGGAAAGCGACTGATGTTTTTCTCTTTCATATAGAGGTCGATAGGTGATTCTGCTACACCTTCGCCTCCAAAGTCCGTCACCTTCCAGCAGGCATCGTATTTTTTGATGCTGCAGGAAGGGGTCTTTTCGTTTCTTATGGCAAAGTGTTTTTTGACATTGCCATTACAGTATTTAGCGAAGCAATTTTTGGCATCTGGATATAGTGCGAAGATGATGTCCAGGCCGTCATTTGTCGCTTGATAAATTTGTTCTGCTTTGATCATATTTCTTTTCCCTTATTAAAATTCGCTTGCAAAGTTATTGCAAAGCAAGCTCAAAACAAAATACTTACTGTCGATAGCCTTAATGCCTTAGAATATGACACTTTATGACTTTGTTGACAGCATTTGGTTGGGACAGGTTGAGTTCCGAGACAAAACGTCTTTCATACTCAGCCTGCGTCTCACGCTCTTTACGGTGTGGGGGGGTAAGGATATCACAGATAACCTTATAGCCTGTTTCTAACGTTATTATTGCTTTCATAATCGCTAATTCTTTTTGGGGTGCATCCAAGTGGTTCAGATTTATGCTCTATATATCTGCGAAATAGGGGACAGTATCTTCCATTGATACAGTTCACCCCTATTGGGCAACTTAGACATTTACTTGGAGGCATCTACCTGTACGTTAAATCTATCGTTGTGGATGAGAAGCTTGGCTTTGATATATTCTGGTCTTTGCTCCTCCTCGTTCCAAGCAATTTCCCTGTAGTCTCTGCTATCGATGTAGCACTCTGAGGCTCTTCCGTCCCCAGTCCATTCTACGATATGATCTTTATCATATTCGTCTTGGGCAGGAATAGTGCCAAGTATGCGAATACCAAACTTGGTACTATTTCTGACTTCGTGTATGATAACATCGGGGAACTTTTCTGTGATGGCATCCTCGATAGATTTCATTTTAATCTTCTTTTTCATTGTTCTTCATTCTATATTTGACAATACCCTCGACGATGCCAACCTCTGCATCATCATATGAAATTTCGACATTAGTCGTGCCTTTGTGGAAAATTCCATAGCAAACCTCCGCATTGACATTTGCATCCTCGAAGTCTTTGTTGATGGCTTCAAGTTGCTTATGATTGCATCTTATTACAATTTTTCCCATGCTCCTTCGTTGATAATTTCATCGACAATATCTTTTTGGTATGGCAACCAGTTGTCTTTTTTAATTTTGTCATAGATGCCAGATGCAGACATACCGAACTTCAGTTGGAGGGCAAGTATAAACTTGCTTCTCTTTTTGCGTGGAATTTCATTGTACCAGTCGAGCAATGAATTTTTCTCATCATTTTTTTGCTTTTTTTCTTCCATAATTGAAATATTATTATTAACTTTGTTGCAAAGTTACTAATAAAAATTAGAAAATACTAACGATAATAAGTAAAATTACTAATGATAGTTAGTTAAATATTATTAATTAAATGGTGTAATTATGTTTAATGGTCAGATACTCAGACAGTTAATAGCAAATGCTGGATTAACTAAAAAAGAGTTTGAAAAGCAAATGTTCGGTAGTAAATCCACCGACCTCTACCATCTGGAGAAAGCAAAGAATCTCCGTAGTGATACTCTTGAGCGTCTGCGTGATGTATTGAAGTGCTCTATGGATGATCTCTTTACCGCACCGTCTTGGGCTTCGAGTGGGACGGGAACAGTTGTGGGCTCAAATAATGTAATGTCCACGGTCGCTATTGGTAACGCTTCGCTTGAATCCCAGTATCTAAAAGAGTTAATCTTGGAGAAGGACAAGCGCATCAGTACGTTAGAAAATTATATAAAATTGTTAGAAAGTAAGGAAAATAGAGACTAAATACGAACGAAAGTTAGTAAAATAATTCTTCTATAATAAGGAACAGGTACAATTAATATTAATTTGGTCTTGGTATTAACAACTTATCTTAGTAGTTTGGGCGGTTAGAAGGTTTAGTCCTGCCGCCGCAACTAAATGATGGTAAGAAGTTTTCTTCTTACCATTTTTTTGTTTTATATTACTATAGTTTTTCTTTATTGCCTGATAATTTTACCCATGTGCAAAGATTTAACACTTATTTTTTGTTTATGTCGAATAAAACTACTACTTTTGCACATTGATAAATTATTGTGCAACTAAAATCAATATGGAGGTATCTGATCATGTCAATATCCAAAACAAGACAGAAATTGGTAGATGTCGCTAGACAACTATTCGCTAAGAATGGTATTGCTAATACTACCATGAATGATATTGCTGTGGCTTCTGGTAAAGGACGTCGCACTCTTTATACATATTTCAGTAGAAAGGAAGATGTGTATTATGCTGTGATAGAGTCTGAATTGGAGCGCCTTTCTGATAAACTGGATGAGGTTGCTACAAGTAAAATCCGACCACAGGATAAGATTATTGAGTTGATTTATACGCATTTAAGTATGATTAAGGAAACTGTAGTGCGTAATGGAAACTTGAGAGCTGAATTCTTCCGTAATATATGGATGGTGGAAAAGGCAAGAAAAAACTTTGATGAAGATGAAATAGAACTTCTCAGACGTGTTTATGCCGAAGGCAAGGAAGAAGGAGAATTCGACATAGATAATGTTGACTTAGTGGCGGATATTACGCATTATTGTATTAAAGGATTGGAAGTTCCATTTATTTATGGCAGATTGGGACATGGATTGAATGTTGAGTCTAGTAGGCCTTTGGTTGCCAAAGTTGTATATGGTGCTTTAGGAAAATCCGGTCTGAAACTTTAATTATTTCGAGAATTTTTTATTATCTGATATTATCTGAATAGATAAAGAAGTACTAATTCAATTAAAATATTTACAAAATGGGATTATTAACAGGTAAGACAGCCCTTGTAACAGGTGCTGCACGCGGCATTGGTAAAGCTGTCGCTATGAAATTTGCTTCTGAGGGTGCTAATATCGCCTTTACAGATCTTGTACTCAATGACGAAATGGCAGCTGGTTTGGAGGCTACCCGTAAAGAAATTGAAGCTCTTGGAGTAACTTGCCGTGCTTATGCAGGTAATGCTGCTGATTTTGAGGAGACACAGAAGACCGTTAAGCAGATTCATGAAGACTTTGGTTCTATTGATGTCCTCGTAAATAACGCAGGTATTACAAAGGATGGTTTGATGCTTCGTATGAGTGAGGCTCAGTGGGATGCAGTTTTGAATGTTAACTTGAAGTCTGCTTTCAATTTCATTCATGCTTGTTCTCCTATTATGCTTCGCCAGCGTGGTGGTTCTATCATTAATATGGCTTCTGTTGTAGGTGTACATGGTAATGCTGGTCAGTGTAACTATGCTGCTTCTAAAGCTGGTATGATTGCGCTTGCTAAGTCTATTGCTCAGGAGTTGGGTCCTAAGGGCGTACGTGCTAATGCCGTTGCTCCTGGTTTCATTGAGACTGCTATGACTGCACAGTTGCCAGAGGATATCCGTAAGGATTGGATGAAGAAGATTCCTTTGCGTCGCGGTGGTCAGACTGAGGATATCGCTAACGTTTGCCTTTTCCTCGCTTCTGATATGTCAAGCTACGTAAGTGGTCAGGTTATCCAGATCGATGGTGGTATGAATATGTAATCTATCCTTTATTAAAAAAATAATGCAGGTAGTTTACGAAGACAACCATATTATAATAGTCTCCAAGAGAAGTGGTGAAATCGTTCAAGGTGATAAAACCGGTGATGTGCCTCTCTCGGAGACTGTAAAAAAATATATTAAGGACAAGTACCACAAACCGGGAAATGTCTTCCTGGGGGTGGTACATCGCCTTGATCGCCCTGTTGCTGGGCTTGTAGTTTTTGCCAAAACGTCTAAAGCTCTTTCGCGTTTGAACAATATGTTCCGTGATGGAGATGTGCATAAGACTTATTGGGCAATAACTAAGAATACGCCGAAGGAGCCAGAGGCGACTTTGACTCATTGGATTGTTAGAAACGAAAAGCAGAATAAAAGTTATGCTTATGATCATGAGGTGAAAAATTCCAAGAAAGCAATTCTAAAATACAAAGTAATTGGTCGTACAGACAATTATACATTATTGGAAGTGAACCTTATGACCGGTCGTCATCATCAGATAAGATGTCAACTTGCTAAAATGGGGTGTCCTATCAAGGGAGATTTGAAATATGGTTCCCCACGTAGCAATCCTGATGGAAGTATTTGTCTTTTATCTCATCATGTTGAATTCCTACATCCTGTATCTAAGGAGTTGATATCAATTGAAGCTCCGTTGCCGGATGATAATCTATGGCGAGCGATAGCACCAATTTAGAAGTGTTTTAGTCATCTAAACCTTTATGCCTATGAAGAAGTATATCAAATGGAGTGTTTTCATTCTCTTTTCTCCGATACTCCTCATCATGATACTTGCTGTTATGCTTTATTTGCCACCCGTTCAGAATTGGGCAGTAAGGCATGTGGCAGCGTATGCTTCTGAATCTACGGGCATGGATGTTACTGTGGATCACGTAAAGCTGGTATTTCCTTTACGGCTTGGCGTGGAAGGTGTGCAGGTTCTGCAACCTATAGACTCTCTTAAAAATAGCACTAATCTTTCATTGCGTGGAAAAAAAGATACTATTGCTGACATTAGAAAAATGATAGTTGATGTTCAACTGATGCCTATTTTCCATAGTCAAGTGATGGTTGATCAGTTGGATTTCGATGGAATGAAAGTGAATACTGCCAATTTTATTCACGAGGCGCGTATCAAAGGAAATGTCGGAAAACTCAGGGTCCAGGCACATGGTATTGATTTAGCCAATGAGCATGTTTTAGTAGAGAATGCATTGCTCGCTGATGCTAAATTGGCTGTTGAACTAAGTGATACTGTACCTGCAGATACTGCCCCAAGTGAAAACTTTTGGAAAATCAATCTACAAAAGCTGAAATTAAAAAACACTAATCTTTCGTTGCATATGCCTGGGGATACTCTTCAGGTAAGTGCTTATTTTGGTAATGCGTTAGCTCAAGAAACGTATCTTGATCTTTTCAAAGGATTATATCAGGTTAAGAAGTTGGATTGGGAAAACGGATGGGTCTCTTATGACAATAATTTCGAAAAGCCCGTTTCTGGTATAGACTTCAATCATCTGGCTTTATCTGGGATGAATTTGAAGGCGGATTCGTTCTATTATTGTGATTCCAAAATAGATGTCAAAATTCGTGAGGCGCAATTTAAGGAAAAGAGCGGCTTGTCTATATTGCAAATGAATGGTAGATTCGTGATGGATTCTACCAAATTAGCATTGCCGGATTTTTATCTCAAGACTCCTGTATCACAGTTGAAGGCTACTGTGGATATGGATATGGATGCTTTCGCTGAGAGTAATCCTGGACATCTCGCTGCATTGATTGATGGAAGTCTGGGAAAATCTGATTTGATGCTTTTTGCAGGCGATGCAATGCCTGAAAAAATGAAAAAGCTGTGGCCTTATTATCCTCTTAAGTTGAAAGGATCGGTAAAAGGAAACTTGCAACAATTGGCCTTTGATGGGTTGAAGGCAGTCTTGCCTTCTGCCTTTGAAATCTCCGCCCATGGAACATTGGGCAGTTTGACGGATATGAATAAGTTGAAGGCTAATGTCAACTTAAATGCTCATACCTACAACTTAAGTTTCATTACAGCCATGTTGGAGCCTTCATTGATGAAAGAAATACGTGTCCCTAATGGCATTGGAATTAAGGGAAATATAAATGTTGATGGCCAACGGTATGCTACCAAGTTGGCTTTGACTGAGGGCAGAGGTAGTTTGGATGTAGATGCTTCTGTTATCGCAAAAACTAATTCTACTGGTGGGATAGATTTGGGACGTCTGTCTTATGATGCCAAAATTCAGGCTAAGAATGTTCAGGCGAAGCATTTCCTTCCAAAACAGGATTTGTATGCTTTTAGTGGTAATATAAAAGCCAAAGGAGTGGGTACTGATTTCTTGTCACCTTCCACCCGTTTGGCTGCTAAGGCTCAAGTATCTTCAGTTCATTATGGGAAATATAAGATAAATAATGTACTGGCGATTGCTCATGTTGCTCACGGAAAGATGCATGCTGATGTGGATAGTAAAAATCAATTTCTTACAGGGTTGGTAAGTTTGGATGCACTGACTAATACGAAGAAGGTGCAGGCTACAATAAAAGCTGATGTCCGACAGGCAGACCTTTATCTGTTGCAATTGGTAGAAAAACCGATGAAGGCAGCTTTGTGTGGCTACATGGATGTCAATACTGATTTGAAAGATTTTTATAATCTTCAAGCTTCTGTGGGTGATATTACTTTGCGTACAGCAAATAAAGTTTATCGACCTGTAGATGTTCTCTTGGATGTGTTCACGCGTAAGGATACAACTCATGCTATTGTAGATTGTGGTGATTTTCATCTTAATATGGATGCTCATGGAGGGTATAAAAAACTGCTTGGACATATAGATGGATTGCAACGAGAAATATTCAGTCAGATGAAGAATCGCAAGATAGACCAGATTCGTCTTCGCCAGAATTTTCCTTTAGGGCATATTTATCTTTCTTCAGGAAAAAATAATTTTATTTCCCGTTTCATCGAATATTGTGGATATCAGTTTAAAACAGTTGAGATGGATCTGAATGCCTCTCCTGTTATGGGATTGAATGGATTTTTTCATGTTGATTCTATGGTGGTCCAAGGTGTTCAGTTGGATACGATACGTGCTCTTGTGCATACTAAGGGTGACACTATCCGCTATTCTGCAAGAATAGAAAATAATAAGAAAAATCCACAATATGTTTTCCGTGCCTTGGTGGATGGTGAATTGCAGGAAAAAGGTTCGAATATTAAGGCAAAACTCTATGATGCCAATAATAAGTTAGGTCTTGATGTAGGATTAGCGGCTTTGATGCAGGATAATGGAATCAAAGTTTCACTTACGGATACGCATCCAATTCTTGGCTATAAGAAGTTTAAGGCTAATGCTGATAATTACTTGATGCTCTCTGATGATCAGCGAGTATCGGCTAATCTGTTGTTGACAGCTTCTGGTGGTATGGGCGTGCGAGTCTATTCTAATGATGAAAATGAGGACGCATTGCAGGATATAACGGTCAGTTTGAGTAAATTCAACCTGGATAAGGTTCTGAGCGTCATTCCTTATATGCCTGATATTTCTGGCATCATGGATGGTGACTTCCACGTTATTCAGACAAAGGAAGAACTTTCTGTTTCTTCTAATCTGAAGATTGATAACCTTGTCTATGAGAAATGTCCGATGGGCGATGTTGGGTCTGAATTTGTCTATATGCCTAAGAGCGATGGTTCTCATTATGTAGATGGCATTCTGACTTATGAGGGTGAGGATGTGGCAACAGTTAAGGGTACCTATCAGTCTGAAGGAGCCGGATATCTTAATGCTACTGTAGGGCTTGATAAGATTCCGCTTCACTTTATCAATGGATTTGTTCCAGACCAGTTGCTTGGTTTGAAAGGATATGGGGAAGGTGAACTTGCTGTAAAGGGTGCTCTGAATAAACCGCATGTAGAAGGTGAGGTTTATCTGGATTCTGCATATCTGATAAGTGAACCGTATGGAATTTCTATGCGTTTTGACGATGATCCTGTGCGTATCGTAGATAGCAAGTTACTCTTCGAAAACTTCATGATGTATGCAAACAATGAGAGTCCGCTAAATCTGCAAGGAAATCTGGATTTCTCTAATGTGGACAGAATGATGCTCGACTTACGTATGAGAGCTCAGAACTTCCTTTTGATAGATGCTAAGGAGAATTTGCGCTCTGAGGTATTTGGTAAAGCTTATGTCAATTTCTTTGCAATGATGAAAGGGCCTTTGACCAGCCTTCAGATGCGTGGAAAATTGGATGTGTTGGGAAATACAGATATGACTTATGTCTTACGTGAATCAGAACTGTCAACCGATTCTCAGTTGGATGAGTTGGTGAAGTTCACTGATTTTAAGAGTGGTAAGGAAGAGACTATTGTGCGTCCAGCCATTGAAGGATTTGATATGATGCTCAGTATGTCTATTGATGAATCTGCTCATATTCTGTGTGCTCTGAATGAAGAAAAGACGAACTATATAGATTTGATGGGTGGCGGTGACTTGCAAATGAAATATAACCCTGTCGATAATATTCAGTTGACTGGTAAATATACATTAAATAATGGAGCGATGAAGTACTCATTGCCAATTATTCCATTGAAGACCTTTACCATACAAGATGGCAGTTACCTTGAGTTTACGGGTGATCCTTTCAATCCTATTCTTAATATTACTGCGACAGAAAATATGAAATCTACTGTTAATGAGGGACAGGGAACAGGTCGCTCTGTGGATTTTGTGTGTGGTGTGAAGTTGACCCAGACATTGAGTAAGCCAGGTATTCAGTTTATCATTTCTGCTCCTAATGATATGACAATGCAGGATGAATTGAATACAATGAGTATTGAGGAACGAGGTAAAATTGCAGTTACGATGCTTGCATCTGGTATGTATCTTTCTGGTGGAAATACCAGCGATTTCTCTATGAACAGTGCCTTGAGCAGTTTTCTTAATTCGGAGATTAATAATATTGCAGGTTCTGCCATGCGATCTTTGGGACTGGATCTTGGTATGAGCGTGGATAATTCTACGAACGCTTCCGGAGCTTTGCATACAGACTATAATTTCAAGTTTGCCAAACGTTTCTTCAATAATCGTTTGAGTTTCACCATAGGTGGAAAAGTTTCTTCTGGAGCAGAAATGGAGAATGCTGGAAATAACGATTCGTTCTTCAATAATGTAGAGCTGCAATATAGACTTAATGAAGGTGCTTCGCAGTATATCCGTGCTTTTTATAACAACAACACATACGATTGGTTGGAAGGCCTGGTCGGCGAATATGGCGTTGGTTTTATGTGGCGCAGAAAGTTACAACACTTCAAGGATATTTTCCGTTTCAAGACGGAAAAACAAGATGTTCCGGTTGAAAATGTTAGACAAGATACTCTTGTGAGAAAAAAAATGGAGGATAGTACTTCTGTAAAGCCTCGATTCTTTGATCCGTTGAGAGAGAAGCTGTAATAAAATACCTCTTGGTTATCTTTGATTAATGAATGATTATGAGAAAGAGTAAATTATACATTATTATATATGTGTTGACATTAATAATGTCAATACCTTTTTTGCTGGCATGTTCTTCTACGAGTGCATTAAAAGAGGGGCAGCAGCTTTTTACGGGATTGAAGCCTATTGAATATTCTAATTACGAAAAATCGGGCTATGCAGATACTACAATGTTGGAAATGGAGAATGTGCTGGCTTCGGCTCCAAATGGTGCCCTTTTTGGAAGTAGTTATTATCGTACTCCTTTCCCCGTAAGATTATGGATATGGAATGCCTTTTCGCAGTCAGAAGGAGGTGTTGCTAAATGGATAACAAAGGCTTTTGGTTCTAAACCGAAGCTGATGTCGAATGTAAATCCTCAACTTCGTGCGCAGGTTGCAGAAAATCAGTTGGACAAGTATGGCTATTTTAATGGTAAAGTTACTTACGATGTTGTTACTGACAACAATCCGAAAAAAGCTAAAGTTGCTTATCATGTAGATATGGGACATCTTTGGACGCTTGATACTGTCAAGTATCTTGGATTCCCGAATGAAGGTCAGCAACTGATAGATTCTACCCGAAACCTGGCTGTTATCCGAACAGGTTCGCCATTTAATATTTCTAAGCTCGAGCAGGAACGCCAGCGTATTACCCGATTGTTCCGTAATAATGGTTATTATTTCTATAAAAATGGATATGCATCTTATCTGGCTGATACTTTAGAAACGCCGGGTAAGGCTGAAGTTCGTCTGATAATGGCTGATAGTATTGATACAATGGCTTTGCGTAAATGGTACATAGGTCATGTGAAATTCAATTTTAAAAGAAATTTTATGGAAGAATTGAAAGATTCTTTCGTAAGGGGCAAGCTGGAATTTTACTATAATGGACGAAAGATGCCGATACGTGCAGGAGTTGTTTTGAAAGACTTAAAGCTTTTCCCAAATCGTCTCTATAAGATAGAAAATGAGGAGGCTGCTAAAAATCATCTGCAGGCAATGGGATTGTTTAGCTATACCAGTATTCAGTTTTCGCCACGTCTTTCTTCTAATGACAGGGTGTTGATAAATGATTCCTGTGTATCCCTGTGTGATACATTGGATGCGACTATCGACTTGGTATTTGACAAACCCTATGATTTCTATATCGAGGCGAATGCAAAGGGAAAGACTACAGGACGAGTAGGACCTGAACTTGTGATAGGTTTGACTAAGAGAAATGCCTTTAAAGGTGGAGAAAAACTGGATATCAACTTGCATGGTTCCTATGAATGGCAGACTATACAACAAGAAGGTGTTAAATCAACTCATATAAATTCCTATGAGTATGGTTCGGATATTTCATTATCTTTCCCACGAATCATAACTCCTTGGAATATGTTTCGCACAATGGCTCAGAACGAGCGACGCTTCAGGGCGGGTCGTTTCCCACGAAGTTTTTATGGAACTCCGACAACTACCGTCAAGACTTCTATGAATGTGCTAAATAGGGCAAGTTATTTTCGTCGTCATGTTGTGTCTGGCGAATTGACATATAACTGGTCCACTTCTTCGCAGCATCATCATTCATTCAGTCCTCTTGTCCTTTCTTACGAGTACATGAATGCTCGAACGGCAGCTTTTGATAGCGTACTAGCAAAGCATCCGTATCTCCAGATATCTATGCGCGATCAGTTTGTGCCAAAGATGAGCTATACCTATACCTATAATAGTCCGCTCAACTACCGTCATCCTATCACCTGGTCTACTACGGTGAGCGAAGCTGGTAATGTCTTGGCAACAGGTTATCTGATAGCAGGCAAAAAATGGAATGATAAGGATAAGCAGATGTTTAAAAATCCTTTTGCACAATTTCTTAAGTTAGAGACTGATTTCGTAAAATATTGGAAGTTGACGGAAAAATCCACGCTTGTTGGGCATTTGAATGCTGGTGTAGTCTGGAGTTATGGAAATACGGAAAAAGCTCCTTATTATGAGCAGTTCTATGTAGGAGGAGCCAATAGCATCCGAGCTTTCAATGTAAGAAGTATCGGACCGGGCAAATTTGCGCCTACTAATAGTAAGTTCTCATATATAGACCAGACGGGTGACATTAAGTTTGTTGCCAATCTGGAATATAGACCAAGAATTTGGGGTGATTTATATGGTGCAATATTTCTGGATATGGGTAATGTCTGGAATATCCATGAAGAGGAGTATAGTGAAAATGGAAAATTTTATGCCCGAAACTTTTTTAAACAGATGGCTGTGGGTACGGGTGTTGGTGTCAGATATGACATGGGAATGTTTGTGATTCGTCTGGATTGGGGACTTGGATTGCATCTTCCTTACGAAACTGGCAAGAACGGATTTTATAATATTCACCGATTCAAAGATTCTCATAGTTTCCATTTTGCCGTGGGCTATCCTTTCTAGAAATGCCGGAATTTTAGAAATACCAGAATAAGTTTCTGCAGATACCGACAAAAGTTTCTATAGATGTCAAAAATTATTTTTGAACATCGCATTTAGAATGTTGTAGGCGTTTCTCGGAATACAGTAAAATGTTTTTCTGAATATAGTAAATTGTTCATTGAATGCTATAAAACGACAGAACTTTTACTTTTATTTGATTTAAATCAAAAAAAAAGGAGAAAATATAGTGGCACTCGCAAAAATTTTAGTACTTTTGCAGTCGGTATTAAACTATCAACTATTAATTAATAAATAATATGAAGCCAACACTATTGCTTTTAGCGGCAGGCATGGGTAGCCGCTACGGTGGTTTGAAACAGCTTGATGGTCTAGGTCCTAACGGTGAGACTATCATGGATTATAGCATTTATGATGCAATCCAGGCAGGTTTCGGTAAAATTGTTTTTGTAATCCGCAAGGATTTCGAGGATCAGTTCCGTGAGAAGATTCTTTCAAAATATGAAGGACATATTCCTGCAGAACTCTGTTTTCAGTCTTTGGATGCACTTCCTGAAGGCTTTTCTGTACCAGAAGGCCGTGAGAAGCCTTGGGGTACCAATCATGCCGTATTGATGGCTAAAGATGTTATCAACGAGCCTTTCTGTGTTATCAACTGTGATGATTTCTATAATCGTGATTGCTTTATGGTAATCGGCAAGTTCCTTTCTGAACTTCCAGAGGGTAGCAAGAATCGCTATGCAATGGTAGGTTTCCGTGTAGGCAATACTTTGAGCGACAATGGTACTGTTGCACGTGGTATTTGCTCTAAGGATGCAGATGAGAATCTGACTACTTGTGTAGAGCGTACAGAGATTATGCGTATTGATGGTAAGGTATCTTATAAGGACGAAGAAGGACAGTGGGTAGCTGTAGGTGACAATACTCCAGTTTCTATGAACGTATGGGGCTTTACTCCTGACTATTTCGAGCACAGTGAGGCTTATTTCAAAGAGTTCCTGAGTGATCCTAAGAATATGGAGAACAAGAAAGCTGAGTTCTTTATCCCGTTGATGGTCAACAAACTGATTAATGAAGGTACTTCTACAGTCAAGGTTTTGGATACTACAAGTAAGTGGTTTGGTGTAACATACTCAGCAGACCGCCAGAGCGTAGTTGAGAAGATTCAGAGTCTGATAGATGAGGGTGTTTATCCAAACAAACTTTTCTAATAAGTACTTTTGATAAGATAAATTCGTTTATCCTAATCTTTTTCAGTAAATATATTTCTTTCATGGAGATAAATATATTAAAAGAACAAGAAGCCGCTACCCTTCGAGAGATGATAGCGGCTTCTCATCGTATAGTAATATGTTGTCATAAGTCACCTGATGGTGATGCGATAGGTTCTTCCTTGGGCTGGTTTTATTATTTGCAGTCCTTGGGCAAGAATTCCACAATCTGTGTACCAGATATGATACCAGATGCCATAAGTTGGCTTCCTGGAACAGAAGAAATTATTCGCTATGATAAGCAACCGGAAGCAGTTAAAGCAGCCTTTACTAATGCAGATCTGGTTTTCTGTTTGGATTTCAATGGTGCCAGCCGTCTTGATGAGATGGAACCAGTTCTTACATCTTATCAGGGTAAGAAGGTGATGATAGACCATCATCTGGATCCTTTTATGTCTGTAGATTTACTTATTTCTCATCCTCATATGAGTAGTACGAGTGAATTGATATTCAGAATCGTTTGGCAACTTGATGGTTTTACTCAGATGGATAGCCAATGGGCTACATGCATTTACTGTGGTATGATGACAGACACTGGAGGTTTTGTCTATAATTCTAATGAACCCGTTATCTATCTTATTATCAGTGAACTGCTAACCAAGAACATAGATAAGGACAAAATTTACCGCAAGGTTTTCAATAATTATTCTACCAATTCTATCCGTTTCCGCGGGCATATCATGGATAAGAAACTGCGTGTTTTTGAAAATTTACATGCCTCTTATTATTGTGTTACTCGCAAGGAGATGGAGCAATATCATTTCATAAAAGGCGATTTGGAAGGATTGGTAAATGAACCGCTGCGTATTCGTGGCCTTAAATTCTCGATATCTTTGCGCGAAGACACAGAGGTAAAGAACCGCGTGCTGGTGAGTCTTCGTTCGGTAGATGATTTTCCTTGTAATGAGGTTGCAGCCAAGTTTTTCAATGGCGGAGGTCACCTTAATGCCTCAGGCGGTAAGTTGATGACTACGATAGAAGAGGCAGAACAGATAGCATGCAAGGCAATAGAGGCCTATGCTCATTTGTTGCAATAATAGCGATAATTATGTTAAGTATTGGATAAAGACTATCGTTTGGATGGTAATAAGTGATAAATAATAATAAAATCACCTATTATCTCTCGGTAGTCTGTTATCTTTTTTGTACCTTTGCCGCTAAAATGAATATAATTTAGGTAATGAAGAAATTTTTATTTATAGTAATAGCCTTTGCGGCCCTATTCTCAATGGCTGCATGTAGCGATTCTGAGACATATGCAGATCAGCGAAATAGAGAGCGTGATTCTATCAATGCTTTCCTCCGTAATGAAAAAATTACGGTGATAAACGAGAAGCAGTTCAAGGAGCGTTGGGAAGCTAAGAAGACAAATCCTGCTATTGTTTTGACTGATACCTCTGCAGAAAAGAACGAATATGTACTCTTTGAGAGTAATGGTATCTATATGCAAGTAGTAGAGCAGGGCTGCGGTGACTATATACAGCAAGGTAAATCAGAGGAAGTTTTGGTACGTTTTGATGAGTATAATGTCAATACGCGTGCCAATATATCAAATGAGTCTCTTTGTCTGAGCAATAATCTTCCGGCGTATTCATACTATATTGATAAATTGAAGGTAACGAATACTTCCGGTACATTTACAGGCATGCTTGTTGAGCCTAAGAAGAGCGTTTTTGGCTCGGCTTATAATTACAGTTCTTATACTGGTAGTTATAGCAGTACTATTCCTTCCGGGTGGCTTATTCCATTCAGTTGGGTAAAGATAGGTCGTGGAAATGCTGAGGGCGAGAAAATTGCTCATGTGCGTCTTCTGATTCCTCATACTTACGGTTCTACTCAGGCATCAGCTAATGTGAATGCCTATTTTTATGATATGACATTGCAGAAGGGGCGTTAAGGCCTTTCTGCATCTTTATTTTCTATAGTATACGATAAAAATATTAAATAAGGTGTTTTATGACATTAATTAAGTCAATCTCTGGTATCCGTGGTACTATTGGCGGACCAGCAGGCGATACGTTGAATCCCCTCGATATCGTGAAATTTACTTCTGCTTACGCTACTTTCATTCGTCGTAGTGGTGCTTCTAATAGTAATACAATCGTGGTAGGACGTGATGCGCGTATCTCAGGAGAGATGGTAAAGAATGTAGTTTGTGGTACTTTGATGGGTATGGGCTACGATGTGCTTAACATCGGTTTGGCTACTACTCCTACTACCGAACTTGCTGTTACTATGAGTGGTGCAGCCGGTGGTATCATTATCACCGCTTCTCATAATCCGCGTCAGTGGAATGCTCTTAAACTTCTTAACGAGAAGGGTGAGTTCTTGACTGCTGCTAATGGTAATGAGGTGTTGAGTATTGCTGAGAAGGAAGATTTTGAATATGCCGATGTAGATCATCTTGGAAAATATACTGAAGACAATTCTTACAACAAGCGTCACATTGATTCTGTACTTGCTCTGAAACTTGTGGACGTAGAGGCTATTAAGAATGCTCATTTCAAGGTTTGTGTAGATTCTATCAACTCAGTAGGTGGTATTATACTTCCTGAATTGCTGGATGCTCTTGGTGTAGAATATACCTTTTTGAATGGGGTTGCGAATGGCGACTTTGCTCACAATCCTGAGCCATTAGAGAAGAACCTTGGTGGTATCATGGATGAATTGAAGAAGGGTGGATACAATATGGGTATCGTTGTGGATCCTGATGTTGACCGACTGGCTTTCATCTGTGAGGATGGCAAGATGTTTGGCGAGGAATATACATTGGTAAGCGTTGCAGATTATGTATTAAGCAATACTCCTGGCAATACAGTTAGCAACCTATCTTCTACTCGTGCGCTTCGCGATGTAACGGAGAAGCATGGTGGCAAATATACTGCTGCAGCAGTAGGTGAGGTGAATGTTACTACCAAGATGAAGGATGTCAACGCTGTAATTGGTGGTGAAGGCAATGGAGGTGTTATCTATCCTGAGAGTCACTATGGTCGTGATGCCCTTGTTGGTATTGCTCTTTTCCTGAGTAGTCTGGCTCATAAGGGATGCAAGGTTAGTGAGCTTCGTGCTTCCTTCCCTAACTATTTTATCGCAAAGAATCGTATCGATCTTACTCCTTCTACTGATGTAGATGCTATACTTGTCAAGGTTAAGGAATTATATGGTAAGGAGCAGGATGTTACTGTAACTGATATTGATGGCGTAAAGCTCGATTTCCCTGATAAGTGGGTTCACTTGCGTAAGAGTAATACTGAACCTATCATCCGTGTATATAGCGAGGCTTCCACCATGGAGGAGGCTGATGCGCTTGGCAAGAAACTTATGCAAGTAGTTTACGATATGCAGTAAATTTGCTTTATAAAAAAATGAACGGCTTGATTTCCCTATGGAGGGAGTTTAAGCCGTTTATTCTTTCATTTGTATATTATAAGTCTTTCAGTAATCTCCGAATGTAAAGTCCAATGTTGGTCTCATGTTCATCAATGCCGAGTTTCTTACGTATTTCACTGCTTATGTTATAATGGCGTTTTACTTGGATATATTCTCCAACCTCTTTGCCACGCAAACCAATAGCATATAGACAAAGATAGTTGATTTCATCAGTAGTGATTCCACGTTGCTCCAGATATGAGATAAACTTAGGATGAGATGCTTTAAAGGCAAGCCTAGTAGAGTCCATAAACTCTTTCTTGTCATGATGGATAGACTCAATCCACTTAACGTAAGGTTTGGCATAGATGTCATTATTGGCTATCTCTTTAGCTAGTAAACTATTCAACATGTCAAGTCGGACATTTATGACATCATGAATAGGCTTAGACAATTCAGACTGCTCTCTTTTGTACTCTATCAAGTTGTCACGCTCACTTTCAAGTTGAGCAATTTCTAGTTTCAAATTGGCAGTCTCCAAAGTTTTCTTGTCACGCTCTAACTCAGCCTTTTCTTTCTCTTTGCATAAATTCTCTTTGGCAAGTCTTAAGTTTTGATTTTCTTTTTCTGTCATCAGGCGCATAGTCTTGTTAATATGATCTCGGTAATATAGCCATCCTACAAACAATAGCATTCCAAATAAACCACATAGGCTACCCCATATAATTCTATCTCGATTTTGAATGTCTTTTAATCTTTTCATTTCAAGTTGATGCTTTTGGTCTGCAAAAAGCAAATCACGAGAAAGCAAATTAGACATATAATCTTCATGCATAGCAGTATAGTCTTCAAGTGCTCTCAAAGCATTTTTGAAGTCACCTTTCTGCTTAAAAATATCTAGTTTTATCGTAATGTATTTGAGTGAGTCTTGTACATCGGCTTCCAACTCAACATTCTGAAGACAATGTAAGGCTTGAGCGTATTCACCAAGTTTCGTGTAGCCTTTTGCAAAATCCATCAAGTCGTCAGAGGATAAATCATTGTGTTGATGCTTGCTTAAGAAGTCTCTAATTTCTTCTTTTGTTCCAAATCGTAGGGTATATAAAAGTATAGAATTGAATAAAAACGACTCGCTATCCTTATTCTTTTTTACTAGAGGAAAACAAATTTGCATTAAACTATCTGCTGTTTTTCTATCACTTTTCAAAGTGTAGGCATCCATCGCATTTGTGTAGCTTTTAACCTCATACAGAATGTTCCCAATGGTCTTATATAATTCGGCTGCTCTCAAATGGCAACGTATAAAATCATCCAATTTGTATTGCTTATCATAGAGCATCGCCTCAGAAACAAGTGTGTTAGCTAGGACTAGAGTGTCTGTAATAACCTCTCCTAGATCACTAGCTTTCATAAAACATGTCATAGCATCATCATCTGCACCTTGGTTTTGAAAAATGCGACCTTGATAATATAATGTGCGTAACTTTTCGTCAGCATTTCCATATTCTAGGTAATAATCTATAGCGGGTTGAATTACTTCGAAGGAAGTCGTGTCAATGTAGTTTTTGTCCAATGCTATAGATTTCAAAAGAGCATAACGAGCCTTGCATCTTTTCCCTTTTATTTTGCTCGCTGGAATATTACTTAATAAGTACAAAGCAGAGTCAGGCTTGTTCTGCATAAGTTGCTCAGCCGTATCCAATTTAAATTCCAAATCAGAATGCTTGTTACAACCAACTAATGTTAGCAGAAAAAGTGCCAACATAAAATAATTCATAAAACGAACTAATTGAACTTTCATATGCATCTGTTCATATTTGCTAATTTCACTGCAAAGATAATCAAAACATTTGGTTTGAAGTTATATTATGTGTTAAATTTCCTACACATATCTACTAAATCATATTTTTTATGGCAACCAAATCGTTGTGTTAAACTTATGAGCCAAAAGTAAACTTTGTAGCTGAGATTAATATGTAACTTCTTGTTTGTCAATAAAATAAAAAGTTTAACGTTAAACTTTTTATCTTGCATATATACTTTGTTTTTTGTAAATTTGCAGCACATTCAAAACTTATTAATAACATAAATACCTATAAAATGAAAAAGATTATTATTTTAGTAGCGATGTTATTACTAGGAGTAAACAGCATTAATGCGGCAAGACGTGCTGTCTATCTTTCCTTCAGTAACAACGGCTTATCTGGCAAAAAAGAAAATGCCAATCGTGCTCCGATGCATCTACCTGTCAATGTGGTATATGATTCTGATGCATCAATCGCTACAATAAATCAACAAGGAATTTTAACTGTGAAAGAAAATGGAGTTGTTCAAATATTAGCTCAATCTGACGATATAAGTTATAGTAAAACTATAATCGTTGGGCTTCCACGATATATTCTATCTTCAAAGCATGAACCTGGTGGATTTAAGATTGACGCTACTTGTATAGATGGTGAATATCAAAATCAATTAGAGACCGTCAACAAGATTGTTCAATTTCAGTGGGGTGTAAAGTTTCCAGATAAGTCTATCGAATGGAATACAACAAACAGTGCGTCTATATTTATTCCATTAGAAAATAAAGATGCTGTTGTATTTTTCAAAGTGTGCGATAGTAATGGAAGAGAAAGCGTAGTACAGTCAGTAAAAGCTTCCGGAAATGATGTATTCTTGCCAACCAACAATCACATAAAAGTTGATGGCAATAAGAATATCTATAAAGAAAACGGATCTTCCTATTCTTATAAGAGAGGAAAGTTATATTTGACTCGTGATACTAGTTTGCCAACTGAGTATCAACGAGCTAATTGGACAGCCATGGAGGCTGATGTTTATAGCCCATTTTCTAATCAGTACAATATCATCGTTGATGGTGGGGAGATTATGCTCAAAAACATCTTGCCTGAAGAGGAGTTGGATTATGTGGTAAGCAACTTGGAAGTTGGACAAACATATACTTACACTATCGCATTAAAGAATCCTCAAAAGAAAGTAATACAATTGTTGCCTTTTACGGTGACTTTAAAATAGACTTATTATGAGAAAAATAATTTTTGCATTTATCCTATTCCAAATGTTATTTGTAAGTTGTAAGAAAATCAACTGGGATTCGGAAATCTTTTTGTGCGGTGCTACGATTAACGGCGCTTCATGTAAAGATGTCACAACACTTTACAAAGACTTGTTTGAAGGCTTAATAATGCCATTCAACAATAAAAAACGGATCCAAATAGAGCGTGATTCTATTGCATACTTACAGTTTAGGTTAGTAAGCTGTCAAGACCCAAAAGTCTGTTTCTACATTTATGGAGGAATTGCTTTTGATAAGAATGAAGCCTTTCCTTTAGTGAACAAAATCTATAACATAAGTTATGATTCCAAGTTAGATCGAGAATGGATGTTTTATGGGGATGAATTAAGACCTTATATGGCAGAACATCGAAGTCAAGGGACTATGCAATCACCGTATGGTGTTATGATGCTTTTGGATTATAAAGAACCAGGAGAGGAAGGTTATGGCAACTATTCCTTATCTGGAACCTTGGTGTTTACTTCTTATAATCCAAAGAATCAGAAATGCGTAGGGCATTTTAAATTGTCAAATGAACATATTGAGGGCATGTCTAAGGTTTATTCGGTAGAAGGACAGTTTAATGCAAACTTATTTAATTGGAATAAAAAATTTATGTAATATGAGCAAGAACATGTTTATTTTAACAGTGTGTGCTATTTCTTTTATTTGCTCGTGCACTGATACAATTTGTGGTGACGAAACAATGAAGAGTGAACCAACAGAAAGTCATTATGTAGTTTTGGACAGTTTGGCAATCTATAAGATTCAAACCGATAAAAGTATGATGTTGAATAACCTTATACGTTACCAATCTGGTAAATATCTATTGGATTTATCATTAGATGACGCAAAAAAAATAGGAATCAGTGAGATGATGTATAATCAAGTACTCGAACATGTTGAACAACTAAATAATAGTAATTTAAAATTAAAGTGATTATGAAAAAGAAATTTAAATTTGTCTTGTTTGCAGTACTTGCTTCTTTAACTGCATTCTGTAGCGTTTTAACCTCGTGTTCTGATGACGATTTGATGGCTTCTTCTGAGACTTCAAGTGACAATGCTGTTGATTTCGTTGCAACTTTTACAGACAGATAACAGCAAATGTTGTCTGAAACTGGAGTAGAATGATAATATAATTTACTTTATTGAAATATAGTATTTACTTTCTCAAGATATATTATATAGTTAATCACCCAACGGTTGATGTGCACATGCACAATAGCTGTTGGGCGATTGTCTTTCAGCTGATGTGCACATGCATATCAGCTGTTGTGAAATAAGTTTTTTATTCAGAAGCCAGTTCTTTCATTGTATCGTTCAAAGTATTGAAGAGAACGTTGATGTTCTCCTCTTCATTCTTGCAGGCTTCCTTGAAGAGTGCTACTGGGTCTTCCGTACTGCTTGTGAGCGGAGTTTCATTGAGCAGAATGTTCACATTGTTGAGAAGCATTCCATGCAGGGTAGGCATGTGGAGTTGATGTTGTTCGCCTTCCTTGCTGCCGCATTTCAATCCTGCAGCGTATGCCTTTACGATGATGCGTACCAGCAGATGGATGGCCATAGGTTCGTCAGCGAGGCTGATGAGGATGCCATGGGTGTAGTCGCGCACATGCTCTTCGAGAGTAGTGAATTTACCTTGTAAGAGCCAGGTAAAATTGCGCTTATATTCACTTTCCATTGCTTTGTATAGTTGTGGACTCTTGCAGGCGATACGTAGGTAGTCGAGCATGCTTGGCTCAAAGGTGGGATCGGCTGCCTTCATTCCTTCGAAATTTTTCTTCATACGTTCGTTAGCTTCCTCTGCTGTCTTATAGTTGAGACGAACAAGTGTAGAGAACATAACATCGAAGAAATATTGATTAACCTCTCCATAGTGGTCGAGCATCAGCTGTTTGATTTCTTTCGGATCATTCTTTTTCTTGAAGTCATCTCCACCTACGGTAGCGTCGATGATACCGCGTGCGTACGCCTCGAAGAAAGCCCTCACAAAAGAAGCTACGGCCTTGTAACTATTTATTCTTTTCATTGTTTCTTATTCAAAAGTCTTAAATTCATAGCCTTGTTCTCTTAGCCATTCGATGGATTGAGGCAAGGCTGTTTTCAGTTTTTCTATACTTTTCAGTGAGTCGTGGAAGGTGATAATGCTGCCGTTTCTGGCATATCTTTTCACGTTGTTTACCACATCTTCAGCAGTGAGCCATTTAGAATAGTCTCGTGTCACCAGATCCCACATGATTACCTTGTAGGTGCGGTGCAGCCACCAGTATTCGCTTGGTCTCATCCATCCATGTGGAGGTCTGAACAAGTGGGCGTGAATCAATTCGTTTGCTTTGTTGGTATTCAGCACATAGGAGATGACACGGTGTTTGAAAGCTCCGATGTGATTGAATGTGTGATTTCCCACCTGGTGTCCTTCTTCTACTATCTGGTTGTACAAATCGTGATGGCGCAGTACGTTTTCTCCTACCATGAAAAAAGTTGCTTTCACATTGTATTTCCTCAAAATTTCGAGAATGATGGGTGTGGATTCTGGTATCGGACCATCGTCAAAGGTCAGATAAACGGAATGTTCTTTTTTGTCCATTCTCCAGATTGCCTTCGGATAAAGCCATCGGAGCCATTTTGCTGGTTGCTCTATGAACATTTGATTCCTATTTTTATGAATTGATAAAACTTATTGGCTCTATGCTCTAAAGAAATCCTCTTGATGGGAGCCTTTTGCTTATAGACTCTTTTCCCTTGAGAAACCTCTTAATTAGAGTCTTTAAAAACTAATAGGCTCTATTACTTGTGAGTTTAGAGCCTTTTAGTAAATCTATAGAGTTAAAATACTTGATTGATGCCTGCAGTTTTTGGAACAGGGCCTTTATAATTATCTGTATAACATGATAGGGCAGTTTTCAAGCCGCCCTATCATGTTATTCTATATATAGAGATACATTTACTGGAAATTTTCTGAAATCTTGCCAAGAGAATTCTTTTAATAATTCTCTGTATGGGGAAACCTTGTTTAGGATTCCCATGAAAATCCCAGTTGAATTTTCCTAATGGCTTTCTTTATTAGAAAGTTTCTCCTTGTAAAAGTTTCTCTTAATTTCCTGCATTTGGCATCTGACCTCCTCTGCCGTGATACAAAGTATAGAGCTTATTGAGTTGGTCTTCATACTTCTTGGCAGTCTTCTGATCTACCATGCTTGCTACCTCGCAGGTGCTCTGCATAATCATGATCTGACGAATGCAGTCGTTCTGTGCCTGAGCGAAACGGTTGGCGTCGAGTGACAGATAGTAGCTCAGATACTGGCTGGCAGTTTTCCAAACCTTGCCTACGTATTCTGCTGCCTTCTGCTTCTGCCCAGCGAGAATCCATCCACGAGCCATATCAAGACCACCACTCATGTAATCGATTGGCACATTATAGTCTGGTATCTCAACATCAGCTTTCTTCAGAATGTCGATAGCCTTCTTGTTCTTATGCTCTGAAAGCAACTGGAGGGCTGTCTGGGCGAGCAGGCGACGGTGTGTATAGCACATACGCATAGTTGTCTCGTCGATGTAGAGTCCTTTCTGTTTCAGATTGCCGAACTTGAAACGGGTCATGATGTTATGATAAGCCTTCTCGGTATCGAAATTCTTTGCACCTGGTTTGTTGGTGGTGAAAGGAGTAATACGGTTTACGAGTCCCTCCTGTACGAAGTTGTCGCCCAGATTCATGTAGTTGTCCTCACCTACAGTAAGTGCTACGTAGATAGGGCGTACCCAGTTGCATTGAGCTATCATTTCCAGCATCATCAGGTCGCCCTTGTAGAGTGCGCTCTTTCCTGCGAGAGAGATAGCCATCTTGTCTGGTATTGTATCAGAAGCCATCATCATGCCACTCTTCTTTACAGCCTCCTTGTCGATAGTCACGTAGAGGGTATCTGTTGGAATAATGTGCAGGTCTGGATTCTTGCTTCTTACCCAATATTTCAGCACATTCTTCAGTTCGAACGGTTCATCGCCAAACTGTTTCTTGGCTGCTTCTGGATTCTGCTTATAGAATTCGAGAATCTGCTGCTTTGCTCCTGGTTCTACAGTTACGTACTCATTGGTTCCTGAACAGAAATCAAGTCTTGGCCATGTGATTGGCACTGATGGAGAGTTGTAGGCAGGGCGCTTCATCTGGTCGATGTACCAGTCGGTCTGCAAGTAACTCAGGTTACAAACGCGTGCATCTGTACCTACGCCTTCTACTTCCTGGTTGTACCAGAGTGGGAAGGTATCGTTATCTCCGTTAGTGAAGATGATAGGATTTCCCTTCTCCTGGAGTGACATCAGATAGTTCTGTCCGAAATCACGGCAAGTATAGCGATTGCTGCGGTCGTGGTCATCCCATGTCTGGGAAGCCATTTGTATTGGCACGAGTAGTGTGATGACGGCAACGATGGCAGAGATGGCGGTACCACTCAACTTCGCCTTCTTTTTCAGGAGGTCGATGATGGCGAGTACACCCAGACCACACCAGATGGCGTATGCGTAGAATGATCCTGCGTATGCGTAGTCGCGCTCACGTGGCTGCATTGGAGTCTGGTTCAGGTAGATGACGATGGCAAGACCAGTCATGAAGAACAGGAAGAATACTACCCAGAACTGCTGGATACCGATAGGAAGGATTTCCTCTACTTCCTTACCGTTCTTGATTACCTTGCGCTTGCGTGTGTACCATGCTTGCCAGAAGAGGCCGATGAGACCGAGTATCAGAGGCATGCAGTAGAATACGTTGTGCCCCTTGTTGTTCTTCAGGTCATCCGGAAGTTTACTCTGATCACCGTAGAGCGAGTCGTCGATGAATGAGAAACCGGTTATCCAGTTTCCGTGCTCAGGTTCTCCGTTGCCCTGAATGTCGTTCTGGCGACCAGCGAAGTTCCACATGAAGTAACGCCAGTACATAAAGTTGCACTGGTAGGAGAGGAAGAAGCGGATGTTGTCCACCTGTGAAGGTACTTTCACCATGATGTTTTCTCCGCATCTGTCGTAAGGCACTTCTGTGCCATCTACGCCACCCATCCAGTCCTCGTAAGCCTGTGCATGTGCTGCGTCATACATACGAGGGAAGAACATATTCTGAGCGTACTGGTATTTATTCTTATGGCTTACGATGAAGTATGAGTCCTTCTCGTCTGCAGTTGCTTTTTCCTTGCGCTGATATACCGGTGCACCTTCCTTCATCTCAGGTTTGCACATGTTGCCTTCCACCTGGAGTGCCACCTGCGATGTGTATGCCTGTCCGTAGAACAGTGGACGATCGCCATACTGGTCGCGGCTCAGATAGCTACCTAAGGTAAAGATATCCTCAGGAGAGTTCTGATCCATAGGAGGGTTGGCAGAAGAACGGATTACGATGAGTGCATAGCTGGAATAGCCGATCATCAGCATCAGCATGCAGAGCAGAGCGGTGTTCTTAATGCGTGCAGAAACGAGAGGCAATAGTTGCATCTTTTTCTTAGTGATGCCCGTTGTCTCGTCCACGCCTGTTGCTACTTCTTGCTTGCGCTTGTATCCCAGTATAAACCAGAGGATAGCCATTACTATCACACCACAGATTACGGCGCTCCATCCGTATCCGTAGAATGGGATGCCGAGCATGCCGAAGCCCAGAATGAAGGCGATGTTCTGTCGCTTTACGTTCTTGTCTGTTGCATTATATGTTTCGTAGATGCCCCAGATAACGGCAGCCACGAGGCAGATGATATAAACGATTTCTCCTGTATTGAATGGGCAACCGAGTACGTTGACGAAGAACAACTCAAACCAGCCGCCTACAGTGATGATACCAGGTACTACGCCATAGAGTACTGCTACAACTACTGCAAAAGAGAGAATCAGTGCGAGCAGCGAACCTTTGAGATTGGCATGTGGCACCTTTTTATAATAATATACGAGTACGATGGCCGGGATACAGAGCAGGTTGAGCAGGTGCACACCGATACTCAGACCTGTCATATAGGCGATGAGTACAAGCCAGCGGTCGCTGTGAGGTTCGTCGGCATGGTCTTCCCACTTCAGTATCAGCCAGAATACTACAGCTGTGAATGCAGATGAGAACGCATAGACCTCACCCTCTACTGCAGAAAACCAGAAGGTATCGCTGAAGGTGTAGATGAGTGCGCCCACCATACCTGAGGCTTCGATGGCAATCAGTTTGCTGGTGGTCATCTCTTTCCAGTCGCTGATGATGAGTTTGCGTGCCAGATGTGTGATAGTCCAGAAGAGGAACAGAATACAAACGGCACTCAGGAGTGCGCTCATCGTGTTCACCATCTTGGCTACCTGTGTGGCATCGCTGGCGAAATGTGTGAAGAAATTGCCTAAAAGCATGAAGAATGGTGCCCCAGGAGGGTGACCGATTTCTTGCTTGTAAGCAGTAGTGATAAACTCAGGACAGTCCCAAAAACTGGCTGTCGGTTCAATTGTGGAACAATATACGAAGGCCGCAATGACAAATGCGACCCATCCAAAGATATTGTCCACTAATCTGTACTGTTTCATTATGGTTTATAAACTTTAATGTTTTATATTTCTATATAACTTTGCAAAGGTAATAAAAAGAAAAGATATAATTGTTGGCGAGTTGCGTTTTTTAGATTATATTATACATTTTCTGTTCTTTACCAGCCTTCGCTCCTAAATTTTGCTAATTTTTATTTCTATTATTAGCGGTTCTTCTTTCTATTTAAGCGTTTCTTCTATTTATTCGTAGAAAGATAGATACTCGAGAATCAACTTTCGTTCTGTACTACTCCTGTTAAGATTTTCATTCTCTCAATACAACAATGCATGTAGCAAAGAGTAATGAGCATCATTGGTATTCTTTCTAAACCTTCAGGAAGTGTTCCTCCAGTTTTTCTTTTGGCATATCTGTCGTGTCATGATAGTGCAGGTTGTGGTTTACGCAGGCCACGTGTTTTACATTATTGAGAACCTCCGCTATGTCGTGACTTACGATGATGATGGCACATTCCTTGTTGATCTGTTCCAGCATTTCGTACATCTGCTTTTGAAATCTCCGGTCGATGTAGGTATTCGGCTCGTCGAGAATGACGACATCTGGCTTGGAAACGATGGCACGTGCCAGAAGTACGCGCTGGAGTTGTCCGCCGCTCAATGCTCCTATGTGCCTGTCTTTTAAGTCGGATATCTGCATTCTTTCCAAGGTTTCTGCCACTTGTTGGTGGTGTTGCTTGGTATATCTGGCAAAGAGGCTCTTGCTCTTGCTCAGTCCTGAGAGAACTACCTCATATACAGAAATAGGGAATTGCTTGTCTAAGTCATTGTATTGTGGGAGATACCCCATCGAGATATCCTTCCCTTCGCCGCAGAAATGAATACTTCCCTCGGCAGGCTTCTTCAGTCCCAAAATGAGGCGCATAAGTGTGGTCTTGCCACCGCCATTGGGACCGATGATGCCAAGATAATCGTCCTGATAGACGGTCAGGTTGATATCCTTGAGTACCTGCTTCCCGTCGTATTCAGCAGATACATGTTCGATTTGAATGATTGGTTTTGACATATTTTCCTTTTTAACAATAGCACTTACTTCTTTCCCGATTGGGCTATTTCTTTTGTGATCAGGAGCATCTGTCCCTCCCAGTCGTAGCTTAGAGGATTGATTTCCACGGCTTTCGAATGGGTTGCATCAATAAATACCTGGATATTTCGGTTTGAGAATTCTTTTTGTACGAAGATGAGGTTGATATCTTCGCTCTTGGCACGCTGTATGAGTTCTTTCAACTGCGTAATGCTTGGTTCCCTTCCTTCTTCTTCTATCGCATACTGCTTCAGTCCGTTTTCCTTGGCGAAGTAGGTTAGGGTAGGATGGTAGATAACGAAACTTTTCTGTTTCTCTCCCTTGATGGAGGACTGGTACTTGTCTATCTCGTTCTGCAGTTTATCCAATTTGTTTTTTCTGAAATCCCTCAGCCTTTTCTTGTATTCCTCAGCCTTCTTTGGATATTTTTCCATCAGGGCTTTGGTGATGTTGGAAGTGATGATATCAGCACTTTTGATGCTCATCCAGGTGTGTGGATCTATATTTCCGCTCTGCGTTTTGAGCATTCTGATACCTGCGGATGTGTCTATTACTTTCATGTCGTGTGCATTCTGTTGCAGTTTCTTCATCCAAGTTTTTTCAAATCCGATCTGTCCTACTTTAAAATAGAATACGCTTTGCGAGAGGTCAACCATTTGTTGTGGGGTAGGCTCGTAAGTCTCAGGACTGCTTCCGGCAGGCACCATCACGTTGACATTCACATCGTCGCCAGCTATTTGTTCCACGAAATATCTGAATGGTTCAATAGTTACAGTTACGGTAGGCTTGTTTGGATCTAAGCCATCCTTTCCATTGTTGTAGCTATTGCCATTCTTGCAGCTTGCCAGCATGCAGATGCATCCTGTTATCATGCAGCTGCTTAATATAATAAGGTGTAGGAATCTTTTCATTTTATCTTCTCTTATTGTTTAATTTTAATGTTGTAAAGTTTTTTAAATAAGACTTTCTGTCATTTCTTTGGTTGGACTTTCGTTCCTTATACTCGATTAGACTTTCTGTTCTTCTTTTATAATTCGCTTTTGCTTTATTTCTCTTATTGATCATTTGTCTTCTGCTCAGAAGCGTTTTATTCAGAAGATAAAGCTCAGCCCATATACAAGCAGCACATATCTCAGTACTTTTCCGATAGTTATGCTGAAGATAGAGATGGGGAGGTTGGCTCTTGTGAGTCCGAGTACGATCGTGATGGCGCTCCCCAATAGCGGCAGAAAGGCGAAGAATCCCATCCATGCTCCGCGACCTGCCATGAATCGCTCCGCTTTGTCGAGACTTTCTTTCTTCACGTGGAGATATTTTTCTATCCATTCCATCTTTCCCATCCTTCCGAATCCATAGTTGAACATAGAGCCGAGTACATTTCCTATACTTCCGTAGATGATGAGTGGTACGGGCTCGAGTCCGGCTGCCTGTAGGCCTGCCATTACAGCCTCGCTGCTGAATGGAAAGAAACTGCCTGCCAGAAATGCTGCCAAGAGCATTCCCCAATATCCCCATTCTACTAATAATCCTATAATCAAATGCACTTTATTTACTTTTTAAAACTGACATTACTGAAATTGACATCGCTCTTTTATCAATCATGCTCATCAAAAACTGACATTACTGAAATTGACATCGCTCTTTCTATCAATTATGCTCATTTAAAACTGACATTACTGAAATTGACATCGCTCTTTTATCAATTATGCTCATCAAAAACTGACATTACTGAAATTGACATCGCTCTTTTATCTTTTGCTCATCCTTTTCTGCTTTATTGCAGCAATGCTACAGGCGGCACGAAGATGTTGAACAGTGTGATAAACGCCGTGATCAAGATAATGGCGATGAAAGCAATATTGGTAATCTTTCCTTTGGTAAAGGTGATAAAATGGGCGATGAGAGGAGCCGTGTTGGCTATCATGATGCCGCAAAGTTCGTTCTCGTGCTGGGGCTGAAGTATCATGAATACCCAAGTTACAATGCTCAGCGTGATGAATGAATCGTAGATCATGCGTGTGCGTATCTTGTCGGCATAGCTTGAATGGATGAAATGAATGGTTCCGAGAAGACCCAGAATGACAATAAAACCGTAATTGATGATCTGATGAAGGGTGATCTGGGAGTAATCGAACAGTTCCTGATAATCGATGATAGCCGTAAAGTGGTCGGAAAGTGCCTGAAGATTGTCTGTATAGGCGAAATAGCCGGATACAAACCAGTAGGGAGCTATAACTCCTATCAGCGAAGCTAAGAATGTGCGGGCACTGAAACAGTTGGAGAAGAATATCATGCAGAGCCAGAGTATCGGCAGATAGTAGATGACCTGTATGAACACCAGCGAAGCCAGACCAATACAGAAATAGGCATAGAAAGCCCATCCTGCTGCATGCCGGTCCTGATAACTGTTCCAGATGATCAGCGTGAAGGCGATGAAGCACATGGTCACGATGCTGGCTTTCATCGATGGATAGGGCAGACTGGCCATGGTGATGAGCACCAGGAAACTGCAAGATACCATGCGGCTATAGGTGCGCATGAGTGAATTGCGATTATTCAACTCTACCATGAGCAGGGTAGAGATGATGGTAAAGGCGAACTGTGCCCAGATGTTATCCATTATAAAGCCTACTGCAACCCAAACCAGAGCGGCAAGGGTTGCAGTGACAGGTAATGAGAAGCGGCTTGCCGCTATCTTGTTTTGTAATCTTTTCTTTCTTAACATCTATATCAATGTTAAATGTCAAATGCTAAGTGCTAAATTGTTAAAATTTCTAATTTCACATTAAAAACTAAAGGTCCTGACCGATATCAGAGCGGAAGTACTTGTCGGTGAACTTGATCTTCTGAGCCTCTGCGAAGCTCTTCTTCAAAGCCTCCTCCTTGTCCTTGCCATAGCTGCTTACGCAGATTACTCGACCGCCGTTGGTTACCACCTGGCCGTCTTTCATGGCTGTACCGGAATGGAATACTACAGAGCCTTCTACCTGGTCGATGCCTTTGATAGGGTATCCCTTCTTGTATGCCTCAGGATAGCCGCCGCTCACGAGCATCACGCAGACTGCTGCACGCTCGTCAAACTCGATGGCTCTCTGGTCGAGGTTGCCTTCTGCTACTCCCTCAAAGAGGTCCACGATGTCGCTCTTCAGTCGGAGCATTACGCTCTCGGTCTCAGGGTCGCCCATACGGCAGTTGTACTCGATGACCATTGGCTCGCCCTCTACATTGATCAGACCGAAGAAGATGAAGCCCTTATAGTCGATATTCTCTTCTGCCAGACCCTCTACGGTAGGACGGATGATGCGGTCTTCCACCTTCTGCATCCACTCCTTGGTAGCGAAAGGAACTGGGGTTACGCTGCCCATACCGCCTGTGTTCAGACCGGTATCGTGCTCGCCGATGCGCTTGTAGTCCTTAGCTTCTGGCAGAATCTTGTAGTTCTTGCCATCGGTAAGTACGAATACTGAGCACTCGATACCGCTCAGGAATTCCTCGATTACCACGCGGGCAGAAGCATTGCCGAACATACCTCCGAGCATCTCCTTGAACTCCTTCTTGGCCTCTTTCAGGGTAGGGAGGATGAGTACGCCCTTGCCTGCGCACAGACCGTCGGCCTTCAGTACGTAAGGAGCCTTCAGGGTCTCCAGGAATTTCAAGCCTTCCTCTACGTGCTCGCCGTCGAAGGTTTCGTATTGGGCTGTCGGGATGTTGTGGCGCTTCATAAACTGCTTGGCGAAGTCCTTGCTGCCTTCCAGTACGGCACCTGCCTTGGATGGTCCGATCACTGGGATGTTGTGGGTGCGAGGATCGTTCTTGAAGTCGTCGTAAACACCCTTTACCAATGGGTCTTCCGGACCAACGATTACCATATCGACTGCATTTTCTACTGCGAAGTTTTTGAGAGCTTCGAAGTCGTCAGCCTTGATATCAACGTTCTCGCCGACATTCTGTGTACCGGCATTACCAGGAGCGA
>ERZ1026882.114-NODE-114-length-66902-cov-67.393316_pt1 | contig 66902 bp, 57 predicted proteins | sample MGYA00380171_ERZ1026882 | MGnify/ENA primary metagenome ERZ1026882 (study PRJEB33269, sample SAMEA4719807) | human gut metagenome | biome: human-associated habitat; feature: organic feature; material: feces | place: Cameroon | collected 2013-10 ...
TACATTGAGCAGCAGCATTACCTTGGTCAGCAGACTTGCGATACCATTTGACGGCATCCTCATAACTTTGAGGAACACCTTGACCATTTTCATAGCAAACACCTAAATTCTTTTGAGCAATAGCATTACCTTGATCAGCTGACTTTCGATACCATTTCACAGCCTCATCATAACTTTGAGGAACACCTTGACCAAAATAATAACAAGCGGCCAATTTCTTTTGAGCAATAGCATTACCTTGATCAGCAGACTTGCGATACCATTTCACAGCCTCATCATAACTTTGAGGAACACCTTGGCCATTTTCATAGCAAACACCTAAAATACCTTGAGCTTTAGCGTTATCTTGATCTGCAGACTTCCGAAACCATATTACGGCTTCTTCATAACTTTGAGGAACACCTTGACCAATATAATAACAAGCGCCCAAATTCTTTTGAGCAATAGCATTACCTTGATCAGCAGACTTCCGAAACCATATTACGGCTTCTTCATAACTTTTAGTTACACTTATTCCATTTGCATAACATGATCCCATGATATTTTGCCCCTTTGCATTACCTGCATTTGCAGAAACACGAATCAAAGCCAATCCCTTTTCTTTATCTTCCGTCACACCTTTTCCCAAACAATAGCAATAACCAAGACTGGCTTTGGCATACAAACTTCCTTTAGAATCTGCAATAGAATATAGCCGAAATGCTTTTTTATGGTCTGCCTCATCTTTTGATTTTTCAAAAAGCAAATCTGCCAGCTTTATTAATTCTTCTACATCATAAAATGGCTTAGAAATGGAAAAAGTTCGGAAGGAACAGAGAGCAAGATTCTTCTTGGCTTTAGCCAATAAGAACATAGAAAGAAGAGTAGTTAATTCCTCGTTATTTATCTGCTCCTGCAAAGCTGCCATAACTTTGCTCTTGCTAAAATCACAATAATCATCAGCAGAGAAGAGTAACCTGTCTGCTGCACCATATTCATCAAGTAACGAAGACTTCAGAGAAATAGCCTTTAATGACAAGGCGATGCTTGCCAAAGCAAAGTCATCGATGGTTTCATCAAAATCATCGACAGTTCTCAAAGGATGAGAAAAGTCCTTAGTACCAATTGTAGGAGATTTCTGTCCTTTCATCGCAGGAACAAACATTCCATCATAATCCACCAATGTTAAACTACCATCAGGGCGAACCATAATATTATCTGGCTTTATATCCCCATGAGCAAATGGCTGAGAACGAAGCCATGCTGCCATTTTACAAAAACGGTAACAAAGCATAGCCATAGCATAATTGTCTTGGTAGTTCTCGGCAATGTAATTCTCCATCGTTTCACCATCAATCCAATCCATCAGAAGAACCGGAAACTCATCCTCTTCACAACTGCTATCAACGAAGATTTCTTTGTCTAAGTACTTTACAGAAGTAATATAAGAGGAATCTACGAACTCCAACTCATCAGCAATCTGGCGATAAGCCTCGGCTCTACCTTCTTGTTCTTCAGTAAAGCACTTTAAGGCATAGCATTTCCCTGTCTGTTCATCTTTCATTTTGAACACGACGGCAAAGGCACCACTACTACGATATGGTTCCCCATGATCATCCAGCACTGGTTCCAAATGAGCCAACTCATCAAGATTGTTATTAGCATCTTGTATGGCTCTAACATATTCTGATATCAAAGGATACTGCATTGACTTTTTCTGTTAATTGTTTATATGTTACATCTTTTACACCTCAAGCTTATACTATATCATAAATATACAATACAAGGAACATCAGGATTGTTTTCCTTATATTCCTTTATCACAACGTTCTGTTACTATATAAATGATATGATAATGCATTGACAACCATCAGTGTATGATTTCTGTAATTGCCTTGTTGTGAGTCAGAAAGAAGTTGCTCTGCATTTCTACGTTGAGTCACCCATCTTGCCAGCAAAGTCTTGGTATCAACTGCATATTTCTCCAGTTGACAATACAGTTGTTTGTATTCTGATTCACTACCACAAGACTCAATCAACTCTTTGTCCTGAGTTTCGTATTTCACAGTGGCTAAAGCCTCCTGTAGCTCTTTACTCCAAACCGAAGTATCAATAACCTTCATCTTTGCAAATGACGGAACTTGCTTATTGGCAAACAATTCATAATCATCCTTCAGGCAAGCCATCCGGATATAGGCGATGTTCATAGGCGCATCTGCTTGACAAATAATCCTCATCGTACCACCTGTATAATAATACAATCTAAGATACATGGCATCAAACTTGTTGAGCGAAGCCTGCAACTTGTTCCAGCAATCAGTCTCCTGCTTAAGGCAGTCTTTCAATGTTGGCTGCAATGGCAGGCTACTCAGCTTAGCAGAATAAAGTGCCACATTGTTCTTGTATCGTTTCTCTTGTTGGGTACACCACATTGCCATCCCTGAAGTTGTCTCCTCTGGATTTTCTGATGAATCAAAATACAAGTCACCAAATTTCGCAATGATTTCCTTTTGATAATCATCTTCATCTGATGGCATTGTATTGACACTGGTTGGCGCATCATCATATCTTGGTCTGTCACCCCCTGCGTAAGCTACGTTTGTCAATAGAAGCAACAGACTTGACACTGCAATTCTTGCATGATGAGATTTTGATAAAAATGATAATATCATAGTTGTAACTTTTTAAATTAATACTTTATGAGATGGCAAAGTTAGTTCTTTTTTTGCAAACAGATGTACAAACTCGGGAAAAACTTACCTCCACAAGCCTTGTGGAGCCTAAACATTTGTAGCATCTACCACCATTTATTATTTTTGCAGCCAAAATAACAATAAAAATAATAGGAATATGGAAAGTCACCCCTCCAGAAGTTCCTGCCATGCTCTTCAAGCGGTCCCTCGGGGATCACGTGATGGGGAGCCGGTGAACATGAGACGAGCAACCACTGCTCACGAGGTGGGCAACAAGTGCCCAAACTAAGAACCCAAATTTGGGCAACACAATAATGATTGCCAAAATCAATCATCAACAAGAATAACCTTTAACCAGATATTCCATCATAAATAAATGAGACTTCCCTGCATCAAAACAGAGAAGTCTCATTCTTTTTATCTTATCATCTGTCAAGTCTTTAAGCCGACATTTTCAACAGAAAATGAGACTTTGAGACTTTTCTACATAAACTTTTCACGTAAGCGAAAACTATTGTCCCTTTCAACGGAAATGCTTATCCCTTAGATTGCATAAAGGAAGGTGCGGATGAACCAGTAGCAAACGATACCTGCGATGTAACCTACGAAAGCAATCCAGGAGATGTGCTTCATATACCAGCCGAAGGTAATCTTCTCCAAGCCCATTACTACCACACCAGCAGCACTACCGATAATCAGCATAGAACCACCGACACCAGCACAGTAAGCCAGCAACTGCCAGAAGACGCCATCCACAGCCATATCGCCAGCAGCAGCCACAGGATACATTCCCATACATCCAGCCACCAGAGGCACATTGTCCACGATACTTGAAAGCACACCGATGATACCAGTTACGAGGTAGTGGTTGCCATCAAATACGATGTTCAAACCCTGACCCAAAGCTGTCAATACGCCAATCTCAGCCAAGCAAGATACCGCCATCAGGATACCGAGGAAGAAGAGAATGGTACTCATATCTACACGAGAAAGCAACTTGGTTACTCGCTTCTGAGTTCCTTCTGCATCCTGTCCGCGATGCAAACCGCGATAGAAAATTTCGGTAGCAGTCCAGAGAACACCCAATACCAGGAGGATTCCTACGAATGGAGGCAGGTGGGTGATACTTTTGAAGATAGGCACGAAGATCAGACCGCCTACTCCCAACCAGAACACAGTCTTGCGCTGACCTTCGGTGAAATCGCTGACCGCAGCATTCTGCTGGGCAGAAGCCTCAGGCATGACGAGTTCGCCCTTCAACATGGTCTGAAGGATGAGAGCAGGAATCACCATAGAAACTACAGATGGGATGAAGATTTCAGCGATAACACCGGCTGCAGTAATCAATCCCTTGTTCCAAAGCATGATGGTGGTAACGTCGCCGATTGGTGAGAAAGCACCACCCGAGTTGGCTGCAATAATGACAAGGGATGCATAAACCATGCGGTCCTTGTGATCGGTGACGAGCTTGCGGAGAATCATGATCATCACGATACTGGTAGTCAGGTTGTCGAGGATGGCAGAGAGGAAGAATGTGAGAATAGCAATACGCCAGAGGAGCGCACGCTTAGACTTGGTTTTCATCACCTTGCGAACCCAGTTGAAACCGCCATTCTGGTCTACGATTTCCACAATGGTCATCGCACCCATCAGGAAGAAAAGTGTAGTAGCGGTATCGCCCAGATGCTCCTGAATGATTCCGGTCACCTTCTCCACCATTCCAGCAGCGCCACCTGTATAATCAGGGTGCATCAACTGGAGATACTGCATTGGATCCACCATGTAGAGGGTCCAACAACCTACCAACATCAACAGGGCAATCGCTGCTTTGTTTACCTTTGTCAAGCTTTCGGTAGCTATGAGCGCATAGCCGAGCACGAAAACGACAATAATAGAAATTGTAAGTGTAGCCATTATTTTTTATTTATTATTAGATATTCTTTTCCTTTAGATATGATTTGGTACTCACAATTGCCAAACGGCTGCAAAGGTACAAAAAGAAAAGCAATAACCGCCCTTTTCTGTATTATAATTATATGAAATCGTTTACTTAATTACGGTTTTAATCTCATTATAACCGATTTCGACCTATGAGGTTGAGGCATTTCATAAATTTACACATGCTTGTTGAATTCGGGGAAACTGAAAATGGCATCAGTATAACTAGTAAAAAGTTAATTAGTAATAAAGTTCTTACTAAGACACTTCTTACTTTAAAAATTACTACTATCTTAACATTACGCAGCTTTGATGGTATTCGCAACGACTCACCCACAAAAACGAAGTTAGCTTCATCAGGCAACGAAAGTAGTTTCGGTGCCTGATGAAACTACTTTCGATGGACGATGAAGCTAATATACTTACGTTTAACAGCTGAATAACCCATTTGTTATCTACGGATATAAGGGAACAGAATACTTCTGCGACCGCAAGAAAGAGACGGATCTCATCATGAAGGCTTTGCAGAATGAGCGCAACATTGTTCTCATCTCTTCCCTCATCAACGCCAAATTCTCTGAAACAGTTTACTTATTTACAGTTTTAACCTAATAATAACAGATTTTCTTTGCGCATCTAACTGATTATTCTTACTTTTGCACATCATTAAGTAGTTTTTTAAAGCATCATCAATATGAAACATCATCATTATATGAAATATCTGTTTGTGCTTCTCCTTTTCCTCCCAACTTGCCTCATGGCGCAGAACAAGGAAGAGAAGATGCCTGGACATATTACCAAAATACAGAAACTGGAGGATGTGAACGTAACAGGGCACCGTCCTCACTTCATCAGACTTAAGGGATATTATCGCAGTTACCAGACCAACGACTCTGTAATGAAATACTTCAACGACGGCATCGTGGAGTATTACATCAACCTGAAGAATGGAAAGACGGATCTCAATGCCTATTCCAAAAGAAATCTTCACAATAGCCGACTCGTTTCCGAAGACAAAAAGCGAGCATTTATGGTCAGCGACGAAGGAACCTTCCGACCTTGGCCGGAAGGGAAGACTCTTATTGAGCAATATCGAAAGAAATATCAGCTGAAAGATTCACTGGGCTCTCAACTCGTCCTGCTCAATCAGCAGACAATAGGCAGTATTCAAACGGACAGCAGCCGGAATATCTGTCAGATAGAAATCAACCAGCTTCCTACCTACAAGAATCTGACGCAGCAACTTTTCGGTTATACCCAGACAGATATCTACGACCATGTGGTGGAAGCCTATCAGATAAGTCCTGAAGATTACTATTCCTTCAAGGACCTGCTCTTCCAGAAATCTGACAACAGCTATCTTTTCTCTCACAAGAAAGACAAGCAGCAGCAACTCATCCATGTGATTACCGAACTATATATCACGGAAAAGGAGTATGTAGAAAAGAAGCAATCCATCAAACCGGATTCTTCTACTCCCAAAGAATCAGCTGCCGCCATTACCGATTTCTGCATCAGAAACAAGATACCTTCCTTGCCTGAAGCAACAGAGCAGGAGATGCAGCAGTTGACTCCCTATAATCCTGCAAACATGAAAGAGATAAAGGAGTAAGGGGGCTAAAAATATTGCCTGATGAAATCGCTTACTTACGGATTTCTTCCAAAACCCGTTCTATTTTGCGTATCCAGTGCTCATCGATTTCCACTTTTTCGGCATAAGACTTGAAGTTCATCACCACGTCTTCCACTTCTTCTATGATACTAGAAGCATTTCTGATATCCTGTCTTTGTGCAAAAAGCATCAAATCCTGCTTCGTTATATTCTTTCGCTTGCCAAGAACCGTAAGTTCATGGTTACGATAGAAATGCGAATCAGGATCGGCGGAAAATACGATGTCGTAAGCTGGCGATATATGCCATTCTCCATTGGGATACATCACAAATGAGAAGTTCTTGGTATGGTCATCAACATTCTCTGCAAGAACATTAAACACCATTCTTCTATACTGCTGGGTTTGCTCTTCTGCAGACAATTTCAGTTTTCTACCCACCACAAACAAATCTTCGTAAGTATCAGCCAAGGAACTCATGGCAGCTAAAGTCTGAGTATATATTTTTCTACCCTCCACTCTATCAAAGCGTTGGGTCAGGAAATTCTGGGTCCCTTCAATCTCTACCAAACGAGAAGGCATCATGTTGATACCGGCATCCTTGGCCATCAGATAATAAGCCATTTCTACCCTGGTAAAAGGAAGTTCATTTTTCCTGCTTGTATCAAACTTCAATATATAGTGCTTAAAGTTAGTTGGCAAATCGGCTTGGCCAGAACGAATAATACCAGTAGCCTCATCCATACCGATAATAGCCTTAGGGCGCTGACCGCCAGCGGAAGTTCCCACCTTGTACAGATCTTCAAGAATAAGACTGTTGCTCATATCAATGTTCACATCCTGCCTGTCCAGGAATAATTTATTGGCAAGTTCATAAAGTGAAGCCAACTCGATATTTACAGATACATCCTCCTGGATATGAGCAGGTTGAAATTCCAAGGCACCCATTGCTCTCTTACCGATAAAAGACAGTCTATCCACTGCATTTACCATTTTGGATTGCAGATGATTGGCTTCCATCCATTTCTGGAAGACCACATTTCCCCAATGGTCAGGCAGAGAATCTGCTATGAACTCAGGCAAACCGGCATATAGTTTTTCTCTGTTTCCTGACATAGGGAAAGTTCTTTGTACATAAACAGAATCCAACGGCGCAACCAATGGTGCAATATTCCATCCATACTGCATAAAATCCTGGTCGAATTGAAAGACAGAGCAGCCCCGCTTGTCATCCCAAGACAACAAGCCCACATTCTTATCCCACAAATTCACCTGCACAACATTATCTTTCATGTCTTACCCTTTCCTTCTTTTCATTCATTTTCTTCACTTGGCTAGGCAGCATTGGCAGTGGCGGCAAGAGTTTCTCTGCTTCCTGCAGGAATCCAATGCTCCTCAACAGAGAAAGAATAGTGCCAAAGCCTATGTTCTTAGCTTCGCCTTTTTCAAACTGGCTAATGGTGAAAATGCTCACACCAGCCTTTACAGCCACCTCTTTCTGAGTGAGATTGCTGAACAGACGATATTGCTTGAATCGTCCTCCTAATTCAGATATAATCTCAGAATTAGACTTTGCCTCTATACCATATTCCGTAATCATGCTGCAAATATAGTTATTTCTTTATTTATCGCCAAATATCGGGTTAAATATTTAAATATCTTTAGTTATTGCAATAAAAAATGTTACTGAAGATGCTTTGCAGATATACCATAAAGAGAAACGCCCAAGGTTACTGGAAAATTCTTTTTCCTATCTGTACACAGATTTCTTACGCAGCCCTTCTTGAAATAAGCAGGAAAATGAATTTCGCCATTACCGCTACTTGCCATAACAGCTACACCTATATAATATTTATGATTGCGCTCCAGTTTCAACGGTTCTTCTATCCAAACAGACAAATCCTTCTTATCTGAAATTTCGGATAATCGGACATACAAAGGTCGATGCTGTACAGGTACAAAATTTGTTCCCTTTACTTCATAAATGATTAAACGAATTGTGCATGAAGCAAAAGTACATTTTTGTACTCGCAACTTAGCTGTTTTCACATAATAGTCTTTATTTACAACAAATAAGGGTCCCGTTTCATATTTCGTGTTTCTAACGTTATGAAATGCGACATCACCTGGTGCCCGAACTCCTTTCCCCAGAATGCCTTCCTGCTTTTTACCGGAAACAACAGTTACATCAGACAAATCACAGGTCTTTTCCTTCAACGTAAGTTGCAGCGAAGTCTTTTTGCTATATACATCATAAGGAATTTTACTGGTCTGATAACTGATATGACTAATCACAAGTTCCTGTTTCATGCCATCGGGCACCACCAGAGAGAAATTTCCTTCCTTGTCAGATACCGCATAAATACTATCTACATATACGCTAGCGAATTCAACGTTCTTACCAAATTCATCCACAATATGTCCTTTTATAGTCTTATTTGCAGCAATACATGCCAAAGAAAAGAACTCGCAGACAATCAGAAAAAATATAAATCTCCTCATATTCATAGCTTTAAAATTTTATTAGAAATTATTTTATGCTTATATATACTGAATCATGATTTAAATATAGCAGCGTAAATCTTGCTCTCAAAATAAGTACTAAGATACTGCTATTTCAGATACAGAAGCAATTGTCTTATACTCTCCTCAATACTCTCAATGGTTGGAATCTCTTTATATGCAAGGTCTGGTAATTCTCTTGCATAAACATTGCTCAATGTAGACCATACAGAATGCAGATTTTTGATAATAGGAGAATCCATGACATCCTTCTCCCGCCATCCTTCCGGCTTATCAAATCTTTGCTGATCTTGAACAAACAAATTGGCAAAGTCAGCCTTAAATGCATCACTTTCAAGATAAGTTCGGGTCTCCTTATCATTCAACAGAAAATGCAAATCATAGAAATGGCGTATCTTGGCTGCCAATTCTGGCATATAATTGTCTGCCAAAGAACAGCGGAGCAGGGATACCAATTTTTCCGTCAAGGTTCGACGCCTATCTAGGACATTCACCTCAAACGGATGCATTTCGTACTCTTCTACCAATTTTTCATTGCCTGTCTTCTGCAAAAACTCTGTCAGAAAACTTTGCAGTTTACATTTCTGGAACGGATATGGATTAGCAAAAGAGTTGATTTCAACAAGCAACTGACCTGCCTTGATTGCACCAACCTGTAATGTATCAACGGCTCGTGGATAAGAATAGTATGCCTTGTGATAATGAGATCCCTTGCTTGTAAAACCGGGCATATTTATTTCCTGCAATCCTTCCGTCATACTCTTGGCGGTTCTCTTGATTAGCATCTTCAACTGATTTCCGCTGAGAGTCCATGCTTCGGAGATGGCAATATCAATATCCTCAGAAAACCGACTGCCGATACCGTACGCCTTTGTAAGACTAGTTCCTCCTTTGAATATGGCACGATTGTCTTTGTCGTTAGCTGCCATCAAAGACAAGGAACGGCAAATCCAATAATCTTTCTCTATAAAAATACTCTTGATGCCAAGCCCGCCTTCTTCTAGCGGTTGGGATGCAGCCTGCAATGCAGCAGAGAACAGTTCCCAGTTTTCATGTAATCTCATATGATATTCCAGTTTCTTTTGTTTGACAATACTTTATCAGAGATAGGGAGTTTATAGCTCGTTACTCCATTCAGTGTACTACTGATAACCTGTGTATCAAGCTCCATATTTTCATATATAGCTCCAAGCAATGCCCTTACATAAGGGGTGTATGCCAAGGACAATTCTGCAAGTTCTTGCTTTTCTTCTTGCGAAAGTACTTCTATTGCCTTGCAGATGTTTGTTACACATTCATCGGGTGATGTTGCTGGAATTTCCTTTATCAAGCGCAACGCATCCAGTATCCTAAGCAATGGGATATTGCTTGAAGTGATAATATTTTCCTGCAAGAGGAAAGAAACCTTCACGCCATTTCGGATGGTAGGGCGACGATATTTGTTGGTACCTATTAATATAGATGAACTTATCTGAGTGGTAAGTCCCATAGATGCAAATGCAGCTGTTCCTGTTATGTAACCAACTATTTTTCCATCTTGCTCCAGAAAGTCTTTTACGAGTTCTGAGTCGGAAGGTTTCAGCGTTCCAAATATTGTTTTCTTAGGGATATAGTATTTCCCCTTAGCTATCTTCTGCAATTCGCCTTGGAGCACAAGACGGCTGAGGGCCTTGGCGAGTGCAGGCTGATACCGCATCTCCACACCAAAGTCTCGTGTTGTCAGTACAACTCCAGCAGGAGTTGATGACAATTTTTCTTTTATCTGTCTTGTTATAACCATATTACGTTTCTTTTCTCGATTGCAAAGATAACAAAAAGTCTTGTTTTTTACGTCAAAAACTTGACTTTTTGCGTTTATTTAAACTTTTTTATCCCATTACATCACTATTGTTTCATTCGTTATATACAAAAACAATCATCCCGATAGGCAACAACATGCCTATCGGGATAATCCATAATATATCTACATTTTCCCAAAAACTTGCTTTACTGCGGCTGCAAAGTATAATCAATCTCACCATCCTGAGGACGATGGATGAGCAGCATATATATATATTACCGTTTTGCATAGCAAAAAGATACATTTTACCCAAAACCAACATATTAATGCCAGTTTTTCAAGATTCAAATTCCCGAAAAAGGCAACAGATTTCCGCCGTAACATCTTTGTCGCAGCTTCGTCAATGCCTTTCAACCTCATTGCAACCACGGTGTAATATAACCGCCGTACCTTTGCAACCGAAATCAAACGATATAGGTTATGAATGCTAAAAGGGGAATTATTGTATTAGGATTGCTCTCGGCGGCTAGCATGCCAACGTGGGCGCAACAGATTAAGGGTGTCGTAATCGACCAGAAATCGAAAGAGACACTCATCGGTGCAGTCATCACTGTGGATGGAACCAACGTGAAGGCTATCACCAACATCGACGGAAACTTCCAGATCGATGGATTGGATAAAGAAAAGACATATACACTATATATTAACTATATAGGATATAAGACTCAAAAAATTGACGGGGTTCAGGCGAAGGACGCAGACCAGGTGATTGCGCTGCAACCTGATGAACAGCAACTGAAGGAGGTGACCATTACCGCAGTGGAAAGGCGTAATACGGATGCGGCAATGATACAGGTGGCCAAAAGCAGTCCCGTCATCGTGAGCAATGTTTCGGCACAGGAAATATCCAGAACTCAGGATACGAATGCGGGTGAGGTGATACGCCGAGTGCCAGGCGTGAGCCTCATCGACGATGCTCTTGAATCGGGCGTTTATGCCCTGAGCACCGGTAACGACATATCCCGCGAGTGGACTCAACTCGACGAACACATTCTCTCTCTTGGTGTAAATGACAAGCACTACTTCAAGTTTGGCAACTTTGAGCCAGACTTGCTGGTGGGTGCCTATGGGGAGTATCGCAGCCGAGAATACCAGACCCGCAATTGCATCAACTCAGTAGCCTTAGGCTGGACCTCATTGGTTGGTGCAGATGGCTATACTCCTATCGCAGGAAGCCCATTGCTTGATGCCGCAAGTTTCGCCGGCTGGACAGGTTTCGACACCGTAACCTACATCGGAGCCTTCGATGGCAGCACCAACTGGATAAGCAGCTGGACCAACTTCGACCCTCAGAATGCACAGTACTAAAATAAGTATTAGATAAGAATTAGTACCAGAATAAGAATTAGAATAGCTAATTTCTATTTTGACTATAAGGTTTTCTTTTATTGGAGCATGGCGCAGTGATTTGCGCCATGCTTTTTTGTTGGGTTATGGAGGGAAACGTTGATGTCCTGTTTCAGGACATCAACATATTATTTTTCTTTATCCTTTTCATCTGGATGAGCCATAAGATAGAGTTCTTTTTGCCTTTCAATTTCTCTTCGCAAGTCTTCCTTATCAGGCAAGTAAAGCTTATACTTGGCTGCAAACATCTGGTCATTCTTGGCGAGTGTAGAATAACGTGCCACATCCGAGTCAGTCTCAGCACAGAGGATGATACCGATGGTAGGATTATCATCAGGACCTTTCTTCATCTGGTCGTACATCTGCAGATACATATCCATCTGCCCAACATCTTGATAAGTGATGCGGTTCACTTTCAAATCTACGAGAATGAACGATTTAATTTTGTAATTATAAAACACCAAATCAATATAATAGTCATTCTCGTCAGTTCGGATATGTTGCTGGCGAGCCACCAGAGCATATCCTTTTCCCATTTCCATCAAGAATTTTTCCAGGTTGTCGATAATGGCAGATTCTAGCTTGGATTCGGTAAGAGAGGCATCGGATGGCAATCCTAGGAACTCCATAACTACAGGTGACTTTATATATTCAAGTTTGTCATGCTGAAAATCCTTCGTCTTATCCTTCATCTCATCAACCACTGGCTGCTTGTTTTTGGACATCAGAAGACGTTCGTAATATAAGGTATTGATGTTCCTGTTGAGTGTTCTGAAACTCCACCCCTGCTCAAATGCTTCCTTTGCATACCATTCGCGTGCCTGTTTGTCTTCAACTCGAATTAAACGCTCATAATGAGACCATGGAAGAATGGGCAAATCGAACTGGGTTGGCACTGGCAGATTTTGCGGAATGTGCTTTAATGATTTAGCTGAAACTGGCTGAAAATTCTTATCTTTAAATTCTTCAGACACCGTCTGAAGAATTTGTAAATCACTGAAAGTCAGATAGAACCTTTTATAGTTAGCAATATTTGTATAAGAGAATCCTTTTCCGAATTCTTCTGTCAGAGCGGCCGAAGCTATATCTATCACATGCTTTCCATATTCAGCCCGTGATGCTCCGTTCTGTTCTTGTTCTACAATACGTTGTCCTATCCTCCAGTTTCTTTCTACTAGAGAATAATTGATGGCAGCAAATGCTTTGCTGCGAGCCTTACTGACAATGGAGCGCAAGTCGTTAATCAAAGTATTGTCATCGTCCTCGTATGTTTTGTTGGTCTGCTTCATATTGTTTCTATATTGGTCCTTCAAGGTGCAAAGATAGGACTTTCTTTTTGAAAAAGCAATCATTTTCATCACTTTTTTATGCAGAAGTTTCATGCTTTACCTATATTTCTTGGGAAATGTATATTATATTTTCCCAAAAAGTTTGATGTCCTGAAACAGGACATCAAACTTCATTTGTTTTAATCCATGAACTTAATCATGTCCTGGCGTCTTGGCTTTGCCTCCGGCGATTCGTCCGGATAACCCAGGGCGATGCAGTAGAGCAGCTTGTAATTCTTGGAGAATGCCATGCGGTCGAGGTAAGGCTTGGCTGACGGCGAATCCAGTATCCAACGGGCTGAACTGCCCAGGCAGCAGGAGCCGATGCCCTTTGCCCATGCTGCAAGAATGATGTTCTCGCCAAGCAAACCGCAATCAATCTGTGCCATATCATAAGTAGTATCGTAGGCGATGCAAACCACGCATGGAGCATTCACGAAGATGTTCTTGAAGCCCTTGCGCTCGGCTATCTTAGGATTATCCTTTACCACGGCTTGGGTGATCGAATCGATGAGGGCAGGAGAATCTATCACTCTGATTTCGTACGACTGCAGGTTCTGCCCGTTTGGCGCATGGATGCCGCATTTCAGAATCTCGTTCAGGGTATCGCGGCTGATGGCGGAATCCTTGTAAGCACGGATGCTTCTGCGACTCATCATCAAATCGGTTACCACACTTGCAGAGTCAACGCTGGTCATTGCCTCCGGCTGTCTGTTCTCGTTGCAGGCAGTCAACATCAGTGCAGCTGCCAATCCTAAAAATATCTTCTTCATATTATTCATTGTATGATTAAACCTATATTTCAATTAGTATATACCGTGCAAAGATAGCAACAAATACTGATATTCAAGAAGATACGTTATGATTTTTAAGAGTTATTATCGGTCTCTCTGCCATTCTTTTAATAAGAATATATCATAGCCAAACATTTTCCACCTATTTTGCTAGAATTTCCCAAAAACTTCGTATCTTTGCAATGGTTTTATGCAAGATAAGCTGTTTATAAAATCATCAAACGTAGAATTATGGAAAGAAAAAGTTATTCTATAGATATAAATCGCATTGCACAATATGCCATGTATGCATATTGCATTTTCGCATTGTTTTCGCTGGCATTTTCTGTTTGCGGACAAGCGGGCTTATCCTTCAGAACAAGTCCCATCCTGATTCCAATAAGTCCCATTCTGGTTACCATCAAGCAACTGGTCTTGCAGCTCGCCCCTATAGCTTTATGGGGAATATTCCGCTACACGCTACCGGCAGGCGTAAAATTGCTACGACGCTGCAGCGAGTTGATGGTACTTTACTATGTGCTCTCATTCATCCTGGGCCAATGCTTCAATCTTCATCTCGTAACGATGATGCAGAACGGACAGATTACCCAAATGGCTTCCATACTCACCTGGACAGAAAGCACGATGGGCCTGATTTCCGTCATCGCCTCCCTGGTAGCCGGCTGTCATCTGTGCAGCAAGCACAGGGGCAACATGCGCAAACTGGGCATAGCTCTTATCCTGGTTTTCATGGTATGGCTGATATGCTCGAATATACTCCCAGTTGCAGTGTTTTATCTGGCAGGTAACACCCAGCAGGCAGCCTTCACCTGCATGAATCTCATCAGTATGATAACCACAACATCGGCTTATATATACACATACTATAGAATGTATCGGGCGATAAAAACTATAGGATGTTCCGGGCAATAAAACTAAATAAATACAAATTCTCGGATATACAGATTATAGAAAGGTTATCAGTTTTACAGAAAGTGTTATCAGTTTTACAGAAAGAAATTTGCAATACACTGCAAATTTCACTCAGAAGCACAAGAAATTTGCAATACACTGCAAATTTCCCAAAAAACTTTCGTATATTTGCAGCGCATTTCATTTTTAGCAATCAAGATAGAATGCAAAATGAATAGCAAAGTGAATAAATAGAACATAAAGAGAATATGATAGAGCGCAAAGAATACATGAATCTCCTGGAGAAATGGAGAGATAAGAAGGCCATCAAGGTAGTAACAGGCATACGACGCTGCGGCAAGTCATCGCTACTGAGGATGTTTAGGGAGAAACTTCTCTCGGATGGAGTATCCGAAGAACAAGTACAGGACCTCAACTTCGAGGATCTCGACAACGAACCGTTCCTCAACTATAAATTTTTGTACGCGCACGTAAAGCAGAACCTGTGCCCAGACAAGATGAACTATCTCTTCTTTGACGAGATACAGATGGTGGAAAATTTCCAGAAAGTGATAGACAGCCTGTTCCTGCTAGACAACGTAGACATTTACGTTACTGGCAGCAATGCCTACCTGCTCTCCGGCGAAATAGCCACCCTGCTCACCGGAAGATACATCGAAATCAAACTCTTCCCTTTCTCCTTCCGAGAATTCATGCAGACGCAGCCTGCCCATACTTCCCGAGAGCTCGCCTATCGCCAATACATCGAACTGGGTTCCTTCCCATACATTCCCCAAATCAGCCAAGACCGAGAGATGGTGCGTGAATACCTGTCAGGTCTCTACAATACCATCGTACTGAAAGACGTGGTGAGCCGCAAAAAGATAACCGATGTGATGATGTTGCAAAGTGTGGTAAGATTCCTTGCTGACAATATAGGCAACATATCCGTAATCAAGCGCATCAGCGACACCATGACCTCGCTGGGAAGAAAGACTACATCTCATACGATAGAAAACTACGTCTCTGCCCTCACCGACAGCTATATCTTCTACCCTGTGCAGAGATATGATGCCAAGGGTAAGCAGCTATTGAAGACTGGACAGAAACTATATCTTGCCGACGTAGGTCTGCGCCAAGTCATCAATGGCACCAAAGGTGGCGACTTGGGGCACGTACTTGAGAACATCGTGTATCTGGAACTAGCACGACGAGGCGGAGAAATCTATGTAGGCAAAGCCGGTGATGCAGAGATAGACTTCGTGGTAATCATTGGTGAACACAAGGCATACTATCAGGTATCGCTCAGCGTAAGGGATGAGACCACGATGCAGAGAGAATTGGCCCCCCTGAAGTCCATCTCCGACAATTTTCCAAAATATCTGCTCACCCTGGACAACGACCCCGTCCAGTTTCATGATGGAATCAAGCAAGAATATGTGCTCGACTGGCTTATGGAATGCTATGATTCGACTAAAGAATAAGACTCACATAGAAAAACAAAGATGGAAAAGAATCAGATTTTTGAAAATATCATGAGCCGTACATCGGTGAGAAGCTATACAGACATGCCTGTAGAGCCGGAGAAGGTGGAGATGATGCTGCGTGCCGGCATGGCTGCTCCATCGGCATGCAACAAGCAGCCTTGGCATTTTGTGGTTATCAACGACCGGGAGATTCTCGACCAGATACCACAGTTCAGTCCTTATGCCGGCATGGTGAAGCAGGCACCGCTCGCCATCGTGGTTTGCGGATGCCTGGACAAGACGCTGGAAGGCACAGAGCAGGAGTTCTGGATTCAAGACTGTTCGGCAGCCACGGAGAACATTCTGCTGATGGCTCACGGCCTGGGACTTGGCGGAGTATGGACAGCCCTCTATCCCCTGAAAGAACGGTACGAGGGAATGCAGCAACTGCTGCATCTGCCCAAGACGATGATTCCGCTCAACACCCTTATCATCGGATATCCGAAGAATCAGGCGGAAGCAAAGGATAAGTGGAAAGAGGAGAATATTTCCTATAATTATTATCAGAAATAATCTCCATCAGTAATCATATCCCTATCATCTTATATACCCCTCCTGCTCATATCCCCTGCGATAATGATGAATCATATTGACCAACAGCTGAAGGCGGATATCCGTTACTGCCATATTCTTGAATCTGGCATATTGCTGATTGTAAAGCGCAGCATTGCCTTCGGCCAATCTTTCCTCGATATCAGATGGCACCAGGAAGGAAGAACGATTACCCAGATGGGCATAAAACTCTGAAAGATAGATATGAACTCCTGCCAGATCGAAATCGCCAAAATGAACGTAACGATTGGGAATGCGGAGAAGCCATGACCTGAGATTTTCCAGGTTTTCCTGTGGATAACGGCAGACAAACAGGAGTTGCTTACCAGGAAACTGAGCATCGAAAAGCCAACGCTGCGACCAAATCTGCATGAAATTCTCAGCATTCTCCATACCTATGATGATTACATCTTCCGGTATCTCGAAATGTTCCGGCTGATTGATGAAAACAGAACTGCCCTCCATCGGTTGAAGCCTGAATGGCTTCCCATTCAGCATAGCATCTATCCGAACATAGCTATCTACCAGAAAGCCACGAAATGTATTCACCTTCTTAGCCTTTGAATCACCTACCATCCTAACCATATCTGCCCTCGTCTGCATAGAGGAAGAGGCCGAAATCCATTCTTCCAAAGAACATTTCAAGCCAAACTCCTGCGATAGCAAGGTACGGCAACCCTCTCGCATGGCCTCGACAATACGATATTTGCATCTACTCCCATTGCTCTTTAACATCAACAATCCTTCCTGCCTCAGCAAAGCCGTCATGCGATGAGACAGCTTCGACGAAGCAATCTCCTCACCCTTCAACATCGCTAATATCTGTCGGGCATCGCCCAATCCTAACTTTTCCATATCATCAAGTATTTCATATCATCAAATGTTTCATATCATCCGATATTTCTACACGCAAGAGGTTTTATAATCTCTTAATCAATTGAGTAACCTTTGTATATGCCCTATTGTCTTTGCTGAGCAGATAGGTATATTTATAATCCTCCACATTATAGGTAGTTGGCGAACTGTTCACCAGCAGGATGTTGCGGCGATTGGCAAAGTCGAGGATTCCCTTCACATTGTTAGGATGCAACTTGCCTATCTCGTCCATCATGCAATGAATCTTGAAATCGCCCGATTTCTTCGATGCCTTCTCCTTAAACACGTTGATGAGCATGATATTAACCATCGCCTTTACAAGAATGTCTGTGCCATCAGAACCCACGTTCGCTATCTTCTCTACCCATCCCGTATCATTATCATTTTCCTTGATGCGGAACTCCAACTTAAAGGTATCTGCCACCTGCAACTGCCTGCGGTTAGGCTCATCCAGGAGCCCCTTCATGAAAGCAAGCAGATATTTCACCGCCTTGGCATTCACATCCTGTCGTGACTCAGTGGCAAAGAGATCCATCTCTCCCATATTGAATTGATTTTCTTCTGCAAAGTCTCTGATACGCAAGAGGAGAAGCATCAACTGGTCGTTGGTCTTCAACGGGCGCAAGGCGATTTCCCTGATAACACCTGCGAAATTCCGCTCCTCGAAATCGTGGTTGATATCGTTGATGGTCTTGCCGATATCGCCTTCCCGACGGGTCAGATCGCCCACTTCCTTGGAGATTCGGAAGATGATATCGGTATATCTTCCACTGATGCGCTTCTGATATTCCGAGATTTTATCATTCTCCACAAACTCGCAGAGATTGGATGCGAAGGCGATGAACTCCTCTTCTGTTACCGGACTTACATTGAAGTGGAAGGTGTTGTGAGCAGAGAACATACCTAAGAATTGCTGAGATTGCTTCTTGAAGTTGTCGAGCGAACGACCATCCTCATAGATTTGGCGCTTCAATTCTTCCACGATAGTCAGACAATCCTTGGTAGTGATCTTCTCCTCTATTTCATTACTTTCCAATGGGCACAAGGTTTCGTCACGTCTAAAACTCCTCACTGCATTCAATCCTGCATCCAGCTTTTTCAAAGCAGTCTGCTGCTTAGTCAGTTGACTCTGTGCCTCAGATAATTGCAATTGAAGGCGTTCACTGCGCTGCCTGAATTTATCCTCGAGCATAGTCTTAGCCTCAGCCTTGTTTTTTCGATTCTGTCTTACGGCAGGTTCTTGGTCAAAAAGTTCTATCTTTTCATTCCTGTAAACCGCCACCACATCACGATTCTTTCTGATATATGTCAACTCAGCATCCAGTTCAGCTATGCGCTTGTTGTAAGCATCCAAAGTCTGGGTATCCATACCCTTACCATGCAGTTCATCGCGCTGGGCTTTCAGGAGTTCCTGCTTGCGAGCATCCACCTGGTTCTGCTTCTCTTCTATCTGCGCATGAATATCGTTGGCAAAGACTTCAAAAGTCTGTGTTTCCTGCTTAACCTGTCTGTTGTATTCCGTTTGGAGAGCTTTTAGCTTGCGCTGCAAATCCATCTCCAGTTGGTGTTTATTCTCTTCCTTCTTCACCTTATCGGCAACCAGTGCATTCTGCTTATCTTCCAATTCAGCCAGCTGTTGGCTGCGCCATTTTTCCAAACGTTTTTCCAACTCCAGCGCTTGCATTTTGAGTTTTTTTTCCGTCTGAGGCAGCAGTCGCATTTCAGCCTTTTTAGCATGAAGCGATTCATTCAGCTTTCTTATCTGAAGCAGATATTTTCCCTTCAAGGTTTTATGATTCTCCTCATGCTGGTTCAGCAAATCATTCAGCTGCTTGATGATGTCAGCACGAAGCTGTTCCTTTTCAGCGAGTTGCTCTTTCAATTCCTTGGGAGTTCTAAATTTTCGCTCTACGGCAGTCAGATTGATATTTACGCCATAGAGAGAAGCCGATGATGAAGATGATAACAATGCTGATGAATCAGCAACCAATTGCGGATTCAATACATTATTATATAGTATCGCCTCCTCATCTACCACTTTTCCGATATTCTCCTGCCATCCCTTTCTGTTCTGGTCGAGCCATTCGGAAAACGAGCCTTTGCTCTTCTCCAGGAGATTCTGAATTTTTCTGATTTCAGCCTCAACATCCGCTTTCTGCTTCTTGGGTTCATCGAGCGAAGCCTGGTATTTCAGTTCTGCTATTTCCAATTCATTCTGAGCTTCCTGACGCAAGGTTTCAATGCGCAGTTCCACTTCCCTTTTCTCGGTTTCTACCTGAATTTGTCTGGCTGTAAATTCAGCAAACTCCTTTTCGTTTGTCTCCATCTCACGGGCAAAAGGATTCTCGTGAGCCACCTTTGCCTTCTGAATCTTCAAGGCAGTTTCCTCATGCACCAGTTGCGCAATCATCTCGTCCACAGACGAAGTTTTTTCCCAGAACACCTCTCGGGTTTCCGTTTCAGCCTTTCTCCATTCCTGCATCAGGACTTCCTTCTGGGTCATCAAGGCTGCCTGATGTTCATTGAGCAAGGTGGTCTTGCTGTTTCTGAAAGCACGCAAATCCATATCCAGCTGTTCGAGCAGAGCCTTATACTTATCCACCACGTTCTGATAGGATTTCTCCAGTTCTGCCTTCATCGCTTCCTGTCGCCTGCGCTCATCTTCTATGATGGTTTCCTGCTCTACTCGCTGCAAGATATCTTCTATATGAATTTCCTCATAATACTTGCGCTTGGCGGCAGTTTTCTTTAGCTGCGCATCGAGTACGCCCAATTCACGGGAGAGTTTATCACGCTCCTTTCCATATTTTTCCTGTTCCTCACCTATCAGGCGACTTACCCGGTTGCATTCCGCTTCACTTTCCTGGATATCAAGACGATATTGCGGCAGGAGTTCCTGTGCCACACGCTCTGCATAATTGAGTTCCCTGCGCCCCTCGCCAATCAAGCGGCGATTGTTCAGCAAGGTGCGATAAGCATCTATTACCTTATCAGCCATTCTGCGAACCAGCACCTCGCCATTCTTCTCCTTCTTTGTCCAAAGACTTACATCCTTATATTCCTGTTCAAACTCCTTAATCTGTTCACGATAAAAGTTGAGATCAATGCAGTTATCCTCATCACTCATCGAGCGGATAATGGTATTCTTGATGAAATCGGCATCCAACTTGGTATTGAGGAAGACATTCTGGATAGTGCGGGGGATATTCTGATACTTGGCACTCTCTACAATGGCATACTTGCGAAAAGGCTGAAGTTCCAGGCGACGATTGTTGCCGAAGATGATGTCACGATACATCTCATAGTTGCTTACGAGCGAAGATATATCATGTTTCTTACCCACCTGCTCACGTATCTGGTTCCACTCGCCATACACTTGTTTATGCTCATCGATAAACCATTTGCTATCAAACGGGGCATCGATGAAACGGAACATCACTCGTCCCTGATTCTTCAAGGCAAGAACACAATAAGCCCCATTCTCACGCATCACCTCATAAACGATGTATGAATTGGGATAAGGAAAATAAAAGGCATCAAACGATTTCTTCTCCTTCGGGATGCCCAAGCGCAACTTATCAGCATTATAGAAAAACAGCAGCGCACGGAGCAAGGTACTCTTGCCCACACCCTGAGTACCGATGAAATGGACATTTCCATCGAGCTTAACCTCGGCATATGGGATATGGGCACTATTCAGAAATATGATTTTATTCAGATATCTCATGGCTGTTCCTCCTCTTCTTTTTCTTCAATATCATCGGTAATAGATATGCAATCTATCAACTCCTCGATATAATGGAATGAAGCCAATACCTTCCAGGTTTTCTCCACTTCATCCTGCTGCTCAATGAATCCCATTCGTTCCAATTCACTGATCAGTTTCTCCACTATCTCATCATATGATTTTTTCTCGCTGAAGAGTTTTCCTGCCAATTCCTTCAGTTCCATATCGCAATTGATTCTCACCACGATATCTGCCGCAGAGAATACCAAACCAGATCCGAAGGCAGAATTATAAGTCTTCAGAAAGGTGAGATAATCTATCCACTTGCTCACCGCTTCCAACTTGCGCTGCAAATCCACCTTCGTTTCCTTGCGAGTAAAAAAGAAATAACCATCACCCGCTTCCAGATGAAAACCGATACCATTGTAATATTCATCATATTCAGTCTGTTGCTCTTCTATGGCATCATAATATCGCTTAATTTTCGTCTGAACACTATTGTTGGAAATAAATCCGCCTCTGCTCAGAATATTAAAGATTTCTTCTGTATAGTTCAATTTATTCATTGTCCTGTCTTCTTTTATCGTAGAAAGAATCGTATTTTTATCTCGGAAGTATCACAGGATATTCCACTCCGTCAGCCTCTGCATAATTGCCTGTAAATTTCAACTTATCCACATATTGTGAAGCTATCTGGCAAAAATATACAAGTTTATCCTCTCTGCTTTGTTTCTTATCATATTGATAATTCATCACGAAGGCAAAGAGATGGGTACTCGATGCCGAAAAGGCATTATAGATTTCCTGCAGATTCACAGCCTCCAACTTCTGTTTGTTACCTTTAAGATAATCATCCGGGATAGGTTCTGCAAGATGATCCAGCCGTCGTCCCTTTCTCTTTTTTAGCTCTTCAGAAAGAATATTGATACATTGCAAAGCCTCATCGGATGTACGAAGATTTTCTATCGACAACTTGATGTAATACTTAGGTTGCGGTTCCATCCAGACAGCATTTCGACCAGCAACGACCTGTCTTACATCCGTAGCCTCTTCCCATCGGAACTGGTCTTTCAGATATTTCAGTTTCTTTACCTTTTCGAAGATGCGATTCTGATAATCTATCATATTGAGGTATTGGATGATTTGGCGTTCTATCTCCAGGAGATTGTGATAAGACTCGTTGAGTTGCAAACGCACATCATTCACTACGTTTTTCATCTGCACATCCATCGCCATAGAGAAGAAGACATGTTCGGTATCTATCACCCGTTCACTCTCGGTGATGAGTTGTGATATGTTCTTCATTTTCTCGCCCAGTCGCTGGAGTTTCGATTTCTTGATTTCGTAATTAGGCTCATTCTTATAAGTATTATCCATATTACGCTTCAGGTCCAAGACATTGCGAACGGTGGCCAAAGCTATCGTCTTCAGGCATCGGCGCACTTCCTTGAGATACTTATATTTGCGAGTTTCATTATTTTCCTTGAGATAATAGTCGATATTCTCCTTCAAGACAGAGATATAATCACGTACCGAAGAAACATTGATTTCCTCATTCACTTCCAGTACATCCTCAAAGAATTTCTGATACACGTCCTCCATCTCCAGACAGTCGCCCGTATCACGAATCACCCCATTCTCTATCAGGAATCGGATTCGTTCCTCCTTGTATTCTGTCATTTCCAGAGCATAGTCATAACGAAACTGAAGGGAATGTCGCTTCGCAAACATTTCCTTCAGCAAAATCTTTTCTCGCTCAAGCGTTCTGATCAGCTCATCTATAGATCGGAAAGTTCCCATTGGCCTGTCTATTTAATATCTATTTTTATTTTTCAGCAGAAAATATTTTCACTCAGCCACCCTTCTCCAATCAATCAATCCTTTTCCCAAATCATCCAGTTCTATGGCAAGTGCAATCACTTTGCGCTTGTCTGCCTTGAAAGGTTCTGTATATAGCTTGGCTTTTATCTGTTCTGTTGCAGCATCTACACCGCCATTATTGCTTAATTTCAGTTCCAGAACATACACAAAACCAGTAGTTTCTACCACCATATCGATTCTGCCTGTAGCAATCATTTTTTCTACTTCCGCCCTGCATCCGATAGCATTAAGAGAGCCTTGCGAACTTCATTGTTTGGGATGCCTAACAAATAAATCCCTTCCATATATCCTTTTATTGTGAGATAACCAGACTGATAGAGGAACAGTTCTGCTCCACCACCTGTCACATCAGAAGTCTCTAATGTATCATTGTCTATAGGACAATTCTCAAAATCTTTCATTCTAATTTCTATATTGTCCACAAACTTAGGTAGCAGCGAGGTCGCCCCGGAAGAAGCCCAATAGTTCTTTAAATCAGAATCAGAGAGGGCATTGATGAGACTGAATGGATTGAATACATCTACCATGTTTTCATGACTGAAATGATAACCGTCATAGTAAGTTGTCAACTGTGTTACGGTTTCTTCAAAAGTCCATTCTTTTTTAGCTGCCAATTTACTAATTTCAGGCTTAAAATCACGGAGAGCTTCTTCTTTGGTAATACCGCAGAGAGCTGCATATTCAGGATTAAAGCTGATGTTACTCAAGTTGTTGAGCACAGAGAAGAGGGAAATCTGTGTAAACTTAGTGATACCCGTAATGAAGACAAACTTCTCGTATTTGTCCTGTGCTTTCAAGACGGCAAACACTTCTCTATAGACACTTGTGCACGCCTCGTGCTCAGGAGTCTTCCAAGAATGCTGCAATGGAGAATCGTATTCATCGATAAGAATCGCTACTTGCTGACCTGTTTTATTACAAGCAGTTTCTATGATATTCTTAAATCTTACAGCAAGTGAACTATCTGGGCGTACAACTATTCCATACTCCGTTTCAAAAGTATGGAAAGCATCATCCAGATAGCTTCTTACACTTTTTGGCTCTGCACCAGCCTGACTCATGTCGAGTCTGATAACAGGTCGCTTCACCCATTCCGTTTCCAACTCCATGATTTTCAAGTCCCCAAAGAGTTCCTTCTTTCCCATGAAATAGGCTTCAAGTGTATCGACAAGCACAGACTTACCAAAGCGGCGCGGGCGACTCAGGTAATTATACTTTTTCCCTCTATTGGCAAGTTGCCAGATGATATCAGTCTTGTCAACATAAAGGTATTCGCCTTTTCTTATTTCTTCAAAAGACTGGATGCCTACAGGCAATTTTCTATCGTTTGTCTCTACCATAATTACTCATCATTATTTCTAAGTGCAAACTTACATATTTTTTTTTGAATAAAATGCTTGTTTGATAAAAAAGTTGAAATTACAGTATTTTTTTCCGAAATCAAGTGTTTATCTGCATATATATTATAAGAAAACCTTGTGGCAAGCCGATAGTGAAAGTAGATATCAACTTTGATTCTACGAAGGGTAATATTAAGGATTGGGAAATCAAAGGAGAATAAAAGAAATCGCCCTGGAAAGGCTCAAGCATTTCATTCCCAAATAGAGATGAATGCTCAGCCTTTTCAGGGCGATTAATTATTTATAGAGGGATTTAGGGGTTATTCCCAGGAATCCCAAGAGGATAAATCATCGAAGTGCTTCTTGGATAAATCTCCAGCACCGCCATTAGGATTATTTGGATCAAATATAACACCTCCGCCTGATAATTCTCCACCAGTATTATCTTTATTAAAAGTATTCGACAAGCTTGCCAGCAAGCTTTCCATCGGTAACGGAGCACATTTTATCTGTGGCTGTAAATATACTTTTTTATTCATGATTATAATCTTTCTTACTTAATATATTTCTTACCATTAATGATATAAATACCACTTGGCAATGATTGGAAATTACTTGCATCCTCACTTACCAACTGACCATTGATATTATATACTCTGCTATTAGCAGGCATCAATTCACCATCAGCAGTGATAATCAAGTTCTCAATACCAGTAGTTCCGCCATTGTCGGCATCCACGTTGCTGCTGCTTAGTACCTTCAGCATCGTTGGCTTAGCACCAGCTTGTGTGCCGAGACGCTTCAGATAACCACGGAAGCCTTTCAAGGTACCGCTCTCGTCTACGAAGTTCTTGAACGAACCATCCTTATTACTGATAAAGCCATCACCTTCCTTTACGGTCATATCATTGCTATAGCTTGAAACCCATGCATAGCCGTTGCCAGAACACCAATCGTCAGGCTTGCCATTTGTGTTTTTGGTCGCCTCAATAGTTACGTAAGGATACTTTTCTGCAGCAGCGGTACTGATGCTCTCTACATCCTTTCTTGGCTTGATAAGGAATGGTTTGTTTGCCACAATCGTATTGTAAGCATGACGCACAAAGTAAACAGTACCATTTTCCACACGGTCGAAGTAGAGGATCTGGGTACCGTTCTTCGCTTCTTCACTAGCTGCACTATAAGCCTCACCAAAGATAGCATCAACCTGCTGTCTGTTGAGACTGAAAGGAAGAACGCAAGTTGTCCAAACATCCTTCTTCATGCTGCGGTTGACAGTTACCTTTGCCACATGACCAGCCTCTGTTGCCTTGATAGTATTGGACTGATTATCTGCATAAGATACCTTATCAACAGTTGGCGTTGTTTTATCCTTATCGAATGAGAAGCCATAGAAGCCAATCTTCGAACCGAAGTTGTAGAGATAGTAGGTCTTACCTGCCTTTACATTAAAGGTATAGGTAACAGGTGAGTCAGCGAGAACTGACCAACCATAAGAACCATTTCCCTTACCTGCAGCTGCATTTGGAACAAGATCTGCACTGAGGTTGCTTTCGTAAACATTATTCTTGAAGCCTGCGTCTGTCATTTCAAATGTTGTAGGTATGCCCTTGAAGTGACTTCTAACCTGTTCAATAGTAGGGGCAGTATCTTTACCATTTGGATTCAAATCCCATGTGTATTTGTCTATAGCCTGAATGCCACCTGTAGGCTTACCTGCTGTTGACTCGATATGAGCTGTAGATTCTACAAAGTTGCCAGCCTCATCCATTATGAATACACGACGCTGTGGACGATAAGAAATCTTTCCGTTACTAGCATCGAATGCACCATTCTGGAAGATGTGTGCAGTAACCTTTCCGTTTGTAGCTGGGTTGAACTCAAGGAATGAACCTGAACATGGTACATTAAACATCTTGTCCTTGATGGTTCCTTGATATGACTTGAAATCTGCACTGTAAATATTCGTTGTCTCAGGGAGAGCATTAGAGCCATTCTCCTGACGTGCATTCTTGTTATTGTCACCAGCAACATAGTAGTCGAAACCTGTAAGTTTCCATTTCGCCTCTGTTGCTCCTGGCCCCCAATGATATCCTGCTGACAGACCTTCTGTTGACGGACCTTGTGTAGGACCATTAGTCGCAACAGGATTAGGGAACAACCATCCACCAAGAACTACTGACATCGTCTCATCCAGGTTCCACATTCTTGTCTGGTTGCCATGAGTTGTATCTGTTGACTTTACACGATACATAGCACGGTCGTCAACTTTTACAGTTATTAAAGCTGTGGTGCTTTCTAAGTTATCACCAGTGACAACGACTCTGATATTAGCAGTACCTTCGCTGACTGCTTCAATCTTGCCTGCTCTGGCATCTACCTTAGCGACACCAGGAGAAGTAGAGAACCATTTTGCGGTATATTCAGTATCGTTAAGAGTTGTTGTTCCGTTTGTGACTGTCAAGGCTGGTGCAACACGTGTCATACCAGCATACATTTGAATGTTTTTAGGGTCAGGATCAACACTGATAGTCTGATACTTGCTGTCCACATTCATTTCGAATGTAATAGGCTCAGGTTTGTCATAGACATCCCTATAGTCATTTGTACCATTAGGATCTGGTTCTGCACTTACTGTAACAGAATATGTACCTGCAGTTTTTGGAGTGAAATTGAGGGGATTGCCTGTTACACTTGTGGTGTTGTCAGTAGATTTAATAGTGTAAGTGTAGTTGAAATAACTGCTTACATCTTCACCATCGTAAATCAGAGGAACTGTAATCTCCTTGCTGCTTGTAGCATCAAGATGCAGATTGATGGTGATGTCTTTGAATGATTCCAAGAAAACAGGCTTGATCTTACCTTCTGATACCGAGTAAGAGAACTGGAGAGTACCTGCAATATAATTGCTTCCAAGTGATGATGTTGGAGTCGCAGTAACGGTAATGCGAGAGGTTCCCTTGATAAATTCTGTTTGTTGCTCGTTTTTCTTAACTGAGAATTTTCCAGTCTTCTCATCAACAGTCACATTGTCTCCACTAACCGTATATGACAAGGTGTAGTCCTGATTTAACGTCAAGAGCTTGTCATTATCTCCATAAACCTTGATGACAGGCTGCTCTTCTTCTACATCTGTGGTGTTGATAGTAACATCCATTACGGAAACGTTGAGTGGAGAAGGAGATGTTGTTTGAGCCTTGAAGTTGGCAGTTAGAGAAATCGCAGCAGATACAGTTGTTATGTAAGTTGCATTTGTACTAACTGAATTATTGCTTGCATCTGTCCAGTTTACAAACTCATATCCCTCGTTTGGTGTTGCAGTGAATGTAAGAGAAGTGTTTGCTTCTACTTCTGTACCAGATTTCACTTCACTTGAACCATTCTTGATGGATACAGAGCCACCTTCTCCTGCTGTTGCAGAAACTGTGTATTTATTTTCTGTAGAAATAGTTCCATAAACAACTTTAATAGATGTAACCTTAATTCCACCTTTTTTGGCACTATTTGTTGCAGTTACACTACTGAGGTTATTGTCAGAATAGTTGTATGTATAGGTAAGATTGTCTGAGCTTGTGACTTTATTAGCATTTGTTGGGCTAAAAGTCAGTTCGCCTTTACTGACATCATTTATTGTATAGGTAATACTCTTGATGTACTTTCCTTTAGCAACAGAAATTATGAATGCTGCGTCCTTTGCAACTTTGATGTCGCCATCAGATTCTTTTTGTATAGTACCTTTTGAGGTCGTAATTGTAACTACTTTTGATGCATCTGTCATTGGTGAAGAATAGTTTTTCAGTTGATCACCTGAAAAAGTTACAGTTCCTTCACTTGCAGTTCCATTTCCACCATTATTATCTGTGCTACCATTATCAGTATTTGAGTTACTTTTGGCAGTTACTGTTGTTGTGCTTGTCTGGATAGTATTGTTACCAGCACTTCTGCTATTAGTAGCAGCGGTAGCTATACAGTAATAACTTCCACTTTCTGTTGGAGCATAAGTAGCAGATGTAGCATCTGCGATTACACTACCATTCTTATACCACTGATAAGTAACGGTACCATTACCATAAGCTGTTGCATCGAGAGTTCCTGCAGTAGTAGTGAAGTCATATTTTGGAGCCAAGTCCTTGGCAAACAGAATCTGCTTGCTGTCCTGGTTCTGATAAGCACGCTCGTACTCAGTTGCTGCCATGATGAAGCCACCGAGAACCTTGCCCTCGGTATAATAATATTGAGATGTTGGATCAGAAGAAGTAACGACTTTTGCATCTTTACCTGTCAGGTAATAATTGTCATCTCCTGTACGACTATCTTTTCCTCCAAGACCAGCAGAAGTACAGCTATGAACCAACTGAATAGTACTGTTGTCTGTATTGTCATAAACCATGAATTGATTTACCAATCCTTCGTATGCCTTCTTTGCGATAGGCTCGTAAGTTGCTTTGTCGAGAAGTCCGAGACGGATAGCCTTGAGATAGCCGGCAGTAAATATAGAAGAACAAGAAGCCTCAAGATAATTGCCAGTAAGCGTAGCAGGAACCTTATCCATCACCTGATACCAGCAACCTGTAGTTTTATCTTGATAGTTCTTTATTCCTGCTGCAAGGCTTGTCAAATAGCCTTTGAAAGTGTTATAATAAGCATTGTCTATTGGCATTACTTCGAGAATGTCAACCAATGCGAGGAAATACCAAGCGTTAGCACGACCCCAGAAGGATGCAGAGTGATAGATTCCCTTTTCCTTGCTAATGCCAGCCCATGAAGAAGAAGCATCATCACCAGGATTAGCAGTAAAACCATGATAAAGCAAACCTGTAGTTTTGTCGTAGAGCTGTGCCCATGTGATAGAAAATTGCTTAGCAATAATATCCCAGTCATTGTCTGAAATATTATTTGTCTTGTTTGTATGTTTGATAATCTGAGCAAGCAAGGCTGGTCCCATATACTGACCATCACACCACATCTGGTCTGTATAGCCGGAAGATTTATGGAACCATCCGCCAAACATTGTTTGCTGAACATCGTTGGCATTGGTGCTGCTCAGAGCGCTTTTTCCACTACCTATAACGTATGTGGAATTATAGGTTTTCATATGACCGATAACATCAGAAATTGCTGTTGTTGCAGCTGTTTCTGCATCGAGAGACTTTAATTTTCCTGCAAGAATAGGGAAATACATCTTGGCAGCATTCATGTTGTCAAGAGTCATATCCGTATTTGCATAACGTGTGCCAGTAGCATAACCTTGTGCAGCATAGAACCAAGGCTTTGACCAGTCGAAATTCTCATAGAAATCGGCTGCTTCAAGAGAAGCTTTACCTACAAGACCTGCCACATAGTCAAAAGTTTTTTGATAAGTTTTTCCATCTTTTAACCAAGTAACTTCTTTTGTTAGAGTTCCATTATTATCGTAATAATCGAAACCGAACTTCTTTTGATTTCCATAGAAATCGTGAAGACGTGAATTAATCGCCCACTGCGAATAGCGGACGCCAGGATTGAATTTTACACTCTTATCAGTATCTGCAGCCTTGACTCCTATGGCACTAAAGCACAGGAGCAGTAGGGAAAGATACAAATAAGTGAAACCGCCCCCCCATCTCGAGAGGTTACGGGACATACGAGTTAGGTGTCTCATTTACTTTTTGTATGGTTTGTTGAATTTTTGAGTTTATATCATCATCATTGTATATATATCATCATCTTGATTGTATCAATTATCATGATGGGAAAGCACATCCCTTGTGCTATTCCGACTGCAAAATTACAAAAAATATAGAGTATTATGTATATTAAATAGGTTAAAATATTACGTAAACGTTTGCAAAAAACCTAATATTCACAAGATGAAACACTTACGAAAAAGGGAATGACTGAAAAATAGCCATTCCCTATACTCTAAAATCCCACAATATTTTCTGATTATTCCACCATAATCCTCATTACTGCGCCACGCTTTCCACGCATTATAATTCCACACTTTCCACGCGGAATTTGAGCAAGCCTGCTGGTACTTTTACCACTACCTCTTCACCGGCCTTCTTACCCAAGAGGGCCTTGCCGATAGGAGACTTGATGGAGATCTTGCCATTATGAAGGTCCGCCTCATGAGGATTGACGATGCTGTAAGTCATACTGCAATTGGTGGAAAGATTGGTAATCCTTACCTTGCTCAACAGGCCTACAGTATCGCTCTTAAGACGGGACTTGTCGATGACACGGGCATTCTCCAAGACCTTCTGCTTGAAACTGATTCGACTCAACAGTTTACCCTGTTCACGCTTGGCAGCATGATATTCAAAGTTTTCACTGAGGTCACCCTTGTCACGAGCCTCAGCGATAGCATCACGCACGGCTGGCAACTCCACGTTCACCATGTGCTGAAGCTCGGCTACGAGTTCATCATAGCCTTCTTGAGACATATATTCCATAATCTTCTAAACTTATATTTTTCTATCGTTCTTATTGACTGATTATAATTCTGGGGTGCAAAGGTACGGGGAATAAATGGAAACACAAAGAAAAATTCCACAAATATTCGCATAAAAGACTTAAAAATGGGTACTTTATTTGGTCAGCTTTGTTTTTATCCCTATTTTTGCATCCCATAAACAGTTTATCATCTTGCCATCATCTATCGCTGATACATGGCAAATAAAACAAGCAGACAATCATGAATATCAAAGAGAATTATCAGAAATACGCAAACCAATATGCTTCGGAGTTGACAGCCCTGAAGCGCAAGAACACGGGATTTATCACAGGCGAGCTGTTGGCTTTCGGAGGCATCCTAAGCTTCCTGATCTGCTATTTTGCCTGCGATGGCGATACCCGTCATTTTCAGGTGGGAGCCGTTCTGTGCCTGGCTGTCTATTTCACCATCCGCCGCATCGACGACCGCCACAAGGAGAAGATAGAGCAACTGGCAGCCCTGCTCAAGGTGTATCAGAATGAAATCAAGGCCTGGGAGGGAGACTTCTCTCCTTTTGAAACAGGCGGACAGTATCTGAACCCGCAGCATTCCTATGCCTTCGACCTCGACGTCTTCGGCAAGGACTCCCTCTTCAACCGCATCTGCCGTACCATCACATCGGGCGGTTCTGACAGATTAGCAGCCAACCTCACCCGTGAAACCCCTCTCTCCCTAAAGGAAATCAGAAAAAGAGCGGAACTGCAGAAGGAAATCGCAGACCCCGACTGGCGTATCAATTTTTTAGCACTGGGTGAAAGAAACTGCAAGAAGATAGATTCTGCTGCCGTGGCAGAGGCGATGCAGAAAGTTTCCCAGATGGAAGTACCGGGATGGTTTGGTTCCCCGATTTCACTCGTCCTCGGTTGGTTAGCGATTATCGGCATCGTCGGTTCTGTCGTCCTTTCTATCTGCTCCATCATCTCCATCAACATCCCGCTGTGGTGGGTCATGCTGCAATACATGGTGGTCTTCTTCGTTTGCAAGCAGACGCTCGACAAGATAGACAGTAATGGCGGCAAGCTCCGCCACCAGCTCATTGCCTACTCGCAGATTCTCCGTCTCATTGCCCAGCGCAATTTCCAGAGCCAGTTGGGCAGGGAGATGCAGGAATCGCTCGCAGATGCACTGCCTTCATTCGCCCAACTGGAAAAGATACTGAAGGGTTACGACCGACGGGGCAACTTCCTCGGTCTGTTCTTCACCGATGCCTTCATGCTCAGCGACTTCTTCCTGGTGCGCAGTTTTCTGAAATGGAAGAATACCTATATGGTGAAGATGGAGGAATGGATGAACGTGATCAGCGAGATGGATGCAATGGTTTCAATGGCCGACTTCCGATACAATCATCCCGAAGCCAACGAACCGGAACTGCAAGATTTGCCAGAAATCATCTTCGAGGGAAAGAACCTTTATCATCCTTTCCTCGGTGCCAAGGCGGTGAAGAACGATTTCACGGTCAAGGACGGCAACTACTATATCATCACGGGAGCCAACATGGCGGGTAAGAGTACCTTCCTCCGTTCATTGGGCGTGAATTATATCTTAGCGATGGCAGGAATGCCTGTCTTTGCCGACCATCTGAAGATTTCCCGCTTCAGAATGTTCTCCAGCATGAGAACCACAGACGACCTGACGCATGGCATCTCTTACTTCAATGCAGAACTGATCCGACTGGAAGAACTGTTGAAATTCTGCAAGGATAGCGCAAGCGGTGAGAGAAGCGAGAGACTGAAAACCCTCATTATTCTCGATGAAATTCTGAAGGGCACCAATTCGCTGGACAAGTTGAACGGTTCCAGAAAATTCCTCGAAGCCATCTCCAAGTTGCCTGTTAGCGGCATCATCGCCACCCACGACCTGGAATTATCCAAGATGGAGAATGATCCGTCGGGCAAGTTCCACAACTTCTGTTTTGAGATAGACTTAGGCACGGATGTCACCTATACTTATAAGATACAGCGAGGCGTGGCAAGAAACCAGAATGCCACCTTCCTGCTAAATAAGATTCTGGAGAAAAACTTCGGGGAATAAGCAGAAAGGTTTCCTGCCCATCTCACAGAATAAATACGGCGCAGGGCTTGAAATCATTATTTTTAGGTATTGCACGAATCGGGGGTTATCAGTACCTTTGCATCCCGAAATATAAAAGATAATGAACAATAGAATGAACAAGTACTTTACATGGAAGAAATACCACCGCTGGTTCGGACTCGTACTGTCCGTATTCATGCTGGTATTCTGCGTTTCAGGCATTATCCTGAACCACCGCCAACTATTTGCAGACTGCGCCGTGAGCAGGAGTTTACTGCCTCCTGCCTATCATATCCGCAACTTCAACAATGGTATCATCAAAGGCTCTACCCCATCACCTCTGGGCATCCTGGCGTATGGCTATGCAGGCGTATGGCTTACTGACAGCAAAATGCAAAACTGGGAGGATTTCAACAGAGGACTTCCAGAACAAATAGATGAGAGAAACATCCGCCATCTGGTCTGTACCAAAGATGGAAGAATCTGGTGCGCTGCCCTTCGGGACGTTTATTATTTCGAAGCTGACAAGGCGAAGAGGAATGATGTTCATGGAAAGAATGAGAATGGAAAGAATGCCCTTGGAGGAAGATGGAGCAAGTTCCCTCTCCCTGATCATCATGAAAGGATGGCAGACATCACACTTACTCCAGACAGCATGAATGTTATAGCCCTGACTCGCTCTGCCATTTACGAAATTACGACCCACAAAAAATCGGACAGTTTCGTAAAAATACAATCCGCACATTCTGAAAATAGTTTTTACACAAAAAGAAGTATTATTGCCCAACCAGATGGTTTTATTCCAACGGAATCATTATTCAAGACTGTCTGGGCTTTGCACAGCGGAGCCTTCTTCGGGCTTACGGGCAGACTGGTGGTAGATGCCATCGCCGTCGTACTCATCATCCTATCGCTAACGGGTATCGTCCTCTTTATTTTACCCTATCGCATCCGCAGACAAAAACGTTTGTTAGCAAACGGACTGCAGGATAAGAAACTGAAGGAAAACGAACTGAATCCTACAGAAATCAAGGAAAGGATGAAGGTTCTCGGCAAGCGGATGGTGTGGAATGCGAAATGGCACAACAAGATAGGTTATACCACCATCATCCTCACCCTCTGGCTGGCGATTACCGGTATGTGCCTACGCCCACCATTGATGATTCCACTGGCTCTCAACAAGACTGAACAGAAGATAAAAGACGGCAATGTATGGCACGACAAGCTCCGTGCCATCCGATGGAATGCGGCTGAGAACAACTGGCTTGTATCTACCTCTGAGGGGTTTCTCTATGTAGATAAATCCTTCAGTCAGAAGCCACGACTGCTCGACAAAAACCAGACTCCAAAGGTGAGTCCGATGGGGGTAAACGTATTTGAAAGCGACGGCAAGGGCGGTTGGCTGATAGGTTCATTCAGCGGTTTGTTCCGCTGGTATCCGGAGCAGGAACTTATCCTGGACTACTCCACTGGGAAGCCTCATCATGACAATTCGATGATTCCGATTTCCAGTACACTGACCAGCGGTTTCTCCAAGGATTTCTTCGGTGGCAGAGCGGTAGTTTTCGATTACAGCAAGGGCGCAGACATTCCTGTTTCCACGCCTGAATTATTATCCCGCACTCCCCTTTCTCTCTGGAATGTAGCCCTCGAACTGCATGTGGGCAGATGCTATTCTCCCCTCTTAGGTCCGCTTTCCGACCTCTTCGTCTTTATCTCCGGACTGCTGATTTCCTTAGTGCTAATATCCGGATATATTATTTTACATCGAAGAAAGAAGAAGAAATCAAAAAACAAGGAATAATTTTACACAAGAACAAACATAAAAAGAGGGTGTGTCGTAAATCCATGACACACCCTCTTTTTATGTTTATTCATACTTTTTGTGGAAGACCAGCAGGCAGACGGCTCCCATCAAAGCCATAGGTACACCGATAAGAGCAGGGAAATGATAACCCAATCCCATTGCCACAGGTATTCCTCCGAAGAAAGCACCAAGCGCATTTCCTAAATTGAATGCCGCCTGAATGCAGCAGCCTCCGAGCATCTCGCCCCCCTCGCTATGCTTGACTATCAGGAACTGTTCTGGCGAACCGATTCCGAAAAGACAGGCACAGCAGATGAACATCATGGCAGCCGAAACCCATCCCATGTGGGAAAGGAAGAAAGTGGCAAGCAGGGCTGCAGCTGCCAAGAACTGGAGATAACAGGTAAAACGTCCTGGCTTAAACCTATCGGCAAGCAAGGCACTCACCTGATTGCCTACCACCATACCCAATCCTGCAAGAATCATCAGTGCAGAAATGCTGGCAGCACTGAACCCGCCGTTCCACTGCAATAAAGGCGAGATGTAACTGAACCAGCAGAGTATGCCGCCATTGCCTAAGAAAGTGGCTGCGATGATGAGCCAGGGAGCCAGATGGCGCATGAACTTGAACTGTGCTTTCATTCCCTTATTGGGCAATGCCTCTACATTAGGTACCCAGCGATAGATCATATACAGAGTGAGCAGTCCCAATATCACAGACATCAGAAAAGGAACTCGCCAGGACATCGTATGACTGAGAAATGTACCGAGCGGAACACCCATTAGGTTGGCGAAAGGCATTCCGGCGCACATCATTGCCACCGCCTTGGTTTCCTTGCCTTCCTTGGCCATTTTCACTGCCACGATCGTTGCCGTTCCGAAGTAAGCACCATGTGGCAAACCCTGGATAAAGCGGGCGCAGAGCAACAGCCAGTAGTTAGGGGCAACAGTGGCAATAATGGCTCCTATCACCACCAACGACGTAAGAAAAAGCAGGATATTCTTAGGGCGATACTTGTGCATCAGTATCAGGGAGAAGGCTCCTGCACAAACGCCCAGAGCATAAATGGAGATGAGATGACCCACTTGCGGGATGCTCACATTCATGTTGTGTGCCACATCTGTGAGAATTCCCTCGATAATAAATTCCGCCATTCCGAGGGTGAAAGTACCCAAGGCGAGTGCAAACAATCCTTTTTTCATTATTCTCTGTGTATTATCCTTTTATATCAAATCAATCTTATTTTTTCGGGGTGCAAAATTACAAAAAGAAAATGAAAAGCAGGGAGGAACGGATTGTTTTTTTATCTAAAAAGTTTCGCAAGTGAAAATCCACAAGCGTGATTTAACGTAATTTTGGAATAAAATATGATTGTCCCGGAGGCTTTTTGGTTATCGTTACTGTCATGGCATATATCTATTAATCAAAACAAAAACTCCCTGATAATATGAACTGTAATTTTTAGTTGCACAAAACAGCCTTTTTCCGAAAAGAATCAGATAATCCACTAAAATTTTACATATAATCCACCATACTTAGCCTCTTTTGGCGTAATTTTGCCATCACCAAACGTATTTTCTGAAAAAGGAAAGCATTGAAAAGTCGATGCTTGATTACGGATTAGCAAGAGAATAAACAATTACAATTTCATATAAACCGAAAGTAACCAATGAAAAAGAATGTTTTAATGACGGCTGTTATACTGCTTGGCATCATGTCAGGTTGTACCGACAGCTTGGAGCAGCAACTAACTCCTGCGGCAGAGGTTGAAACTGAGTTGGCAACAAGAGCTTCTTCAGGTCGCCTTAGTACTTACACTCCTCCATCGTATATTGATGATTATGCATCAATGGCAGGTTGGGACCAGCGTGGCAGTTGGAATTTAGCCAACGTGCATGACCCTACAGTCATGAAGGCTGATGACGGCTACTATTACATGTATCAGACTGATGCCTCTTATGGTAACAGTTTGGATGGACATGGCCATTTCTTCTGCCGTAAGAGCAAGGACTTGATCAACTGGACTTGGGTAGGCCCCACCATGAGAAGACAGCCTTCTTGGGTGGCAACCAAGGTGAATGAATATAGAGCAAAGGAGGGCCTTCCTGCTATCAAGCATTTTCGTTATGGATTTTGGGCGCCATGTGCTCGCAAGGTGAGAAATGGCTTGTACCGAATGTACTATTGCATCGTGGTTGATAATTACATCGGCAATGGCTTATATGCCGATGCAGCCAATTTTGACAACACCTGGACAGAAAGAGCTTTCATCGGCATGATGGAAACTTCCGATCCAGCAAGCAACCATTGGACAGACAAGGGCATGGTGGCTTGCTCTTCCACTGACCGTGGGTTCAACTGGGAAAGAAACGGTCAAGGTGACTGGCATGCATATTTCAAGTATAATGCCATCGATCCGTCATATATCATCTGCCCTGATGGCAAGCATTACCTCATCTACGGTTCATGGCATTCTGGTATTGTTGCCATGCGCCTGAACCCGAATACAGGTATGCCTTATGAGAATATCGGTGACCCATGGGGAGACATCAGCAAGTATGGCAAACGTATCTATACTCGCAATATCAATAGTCGCTGGCAGGCATCTGAAGCTCCGGAGATCATATATCACAATGGCTACTATTATCTTTTCATGGCCTACGATGAACTTTCTGTGGCTTACAACACTCGTGTGCTGAGAGCCAAGAACATAGAAGGTCCCTACTATGGCAAGGATGGCAGAGACTGTACCAACAAGGGTGGAGAGGCATATCCAATTCTGACACATCCGTACAAGTTCAACAATAGTCCAGGTTGGGTAGGAATCTCTCATTGTGCTGTCTTTGATGATGGAGAAGGTAACTGGTATTTTTCATCACAAGGTCGTTTGCCGGCAGGAGTAAATGGCAATCCATATTCAAACGCCCTTATGATGGGACAAGTACGTTCCATTCGATGGACACAGGATGGCTGGCCAGTCATTATGCCTGAGAGATATGGTGATGTGCCACAGCTTACCATTCTCGAAAGTGAATTGAAGGGAACCTGGGAGAATATCACCCTGGAGTATAATTTTGGTCAGCAGTGCAGTTCTAAAAGCATGACATTGGGTAGTGGTCATAAGATTACTGCAGGTTTCCATGCTGGTGGCAAGTGGTCCTACGACAAGGCAAATGCCATTCTCTACATAGATGGCATACCTATGTATTTGCAGAGAGAATGTGATTGGGAATCCAATCCTAGAAAATATACTATTGTATATTCCGGACTCAGCAACTACAACAGTATAAGGAACCGCAAGTCATATTGGGGCAAGAAGAATTAAGACATCAAAGGAATTAAGGTAAAAAGTAGATGACAAAAAGAAAGTTGCTGACTTAACTATCAAGTCAGCAACTTTCAGCTTTTGCAAGGGTTAGCACTTCGCACCCAGTTTTTGTAATTGCATGATGATGGAAGTTTGCCTTCTGATCAATGACACAAATTGTTGATGGAAGGAGAAACAGATATCCATTTTTTTCGCAATGCCGATGGGTGACAGGGGTGACAGACCCCTCCACAAAAAAACAGAAAACTCGTGTCACAGGTGTCACCCAACAAACTGGCTCCAATAAAAGGCTCGACAGAAAACGGTGACAGGTGACACTTTTATATACTCTTTTTTTTATGACTTACCGCGCGAAAATAGATAAAAGATTGATAATCAGAGGGAGACATCCAAATTGGAGGGTAGTGTCTCCAATGCATAAAAAAAAGATGAAAAATAGGTGTCACCGTCACCTATTGAAAATTTTGTAAAACTTTACGCTTCTCAGAAATAACCTATTTGCAGGAGCGAAATGACTTGTTTGCAGGTTCTAAATGACTTGTTTGCGAGTCCTAAATGACTTGTTTACGAGTCTTAAATGACTTGATTGCAGGTGCTAAATGACTTGTTTGCGGGTCCTAAATGACTTGTTTGCAGGTCTTAAATGACTTGTTTACTGGTGCCAAATGACTTGTTTCCAAACACACTTCTTTGGGAGAAAAGCATCAAAAGGGATAGAAAAGCATAGAAAAGCATCAAAAGGGATAGAAAAGCATCAAAAGGGATAAGTAACTCGGAAAATATGTGTAACTTTGCGCCATCAATCGAAGGATTGGAAATATTAACTTTCAAAACGAACTCAGAATGAAGAAAACGAAAAAGAACATTTTATCAGCTGAAATATGTCTTCTACTCCTCCTGTTATCCTGCCTCTCACTGAAGGCTCAAAACCCGGGGGAAACCGTTTCTGCGGCAACCATCAGGAAACTGGGCGAGGCGCATTTCTTCTCCGTTTCTCCTATACCTGACAAAATATTCCAGTTGATGCAGGGAAAGACATACAAGAAGAATTGTAGCGTGGCAAGAAGTGAACTGCGATATTTGAGATGCCTCCATGTGGATAAGGACGGCAGAAACATCGTGGGAGAGATGGTGGTAAACAGAACGATAGCAGCCGACGTGCTTGATATCCTCCGCAAACTCTATGATGCCAAATATCCGATAGAACGGATGCGGCTCATCGACTATTGGGATGCTGATGACGAACGGGCGATGCGGGATAACAACTCCTCCAGTTTCAATTTCCGATTCATCTCGCATACCCATACCGTTTCGAAGCACGGCAGGGGACTTGCCATCGACATCAACACGCTCTACAATCCTTACCACAAACGACTCAAAAACGGCAAGGAAGTGGTAGAACCTGCTACAGCCCGTCCCTATCTCGACCGCAGCAAGAAACATGTGTACATGATTCGGAAAGGCGACCTCTGCTACCGCCTCTTCAAGCAAAAAGGATTCAGATGGGGTGGCGACTGGAAATACAGCAAGGATTACCAGCACTTTGAGAAATAAAGAAATGGGGAAAGAGGAAGCGGAAGAAAGAAGCCTCAACAAATGAAAAAGCAGAAGGGGGAAAATAGGAAAAAGAAAAAGACTATGTATCAGTTGGTGCAAGCCTCAACTTCAACATAGTCTTTCTTTCAAATCTATTATCCTATCATTGATAATCCAATACTTTCTTACAAGTAAGCAGGGACCCGCTTAGGTGTACCATATTGAATTATATTCTCTGCGCTCATCGTCCTCATTATAGACGTTCTCAAACTCAAGGTTGTTGGCCTCGAATGCTTCTAATGTTCGTTTCATAATCGGCCCTCCCATTTCTTTAAGTTAATAATCTGTTCTACGTTTGCAAATTTACGAAAAAAACAAGCAAGTTATGTCAAGGATTCCGAATACTTTTGTAACTTTGCAGAAAAAAACAAAAATCAGCTACATGATACGACTCAACTCACTACATATCAACCGATTGAAGTGGCGCCACTGGGTATTGCTGGTGTTGCTCAGCCTCATCACCCTTACGAAGTTGATTCCTTTATGGGGATTCATCTACACCACCCGTATCTATCCGATAATCGGCTCTCTTCTCTCTCCCATCTCCGGGCTTTTCCCCTTTGCCGTTGGCGATATTTTCATCGCTCTCAGCATAGTCTGGGTCTTTTTCTATCCCATCTACGAAATAAAATGGAGAAAACAACTGGCCAAGCGGTTCTTTTTTCTTGCAGCAAAGAGAGGCTGCTATCCCAAGAAGAAGGTAGTTTTCGGAAGAGTAGCCGAATATCTGCTGTGGGTATATGCCTGGTTTTATATAGCCTGGGGACTGAACTACTCGCAGCCGAATATCTACTGCAGAACGGGCATGAAGCCCGCAGAAGTAAGCGAAGCTAAATTCAGGGAGTTTGCCTACAGATATGCGGATAGCATCAACAGTTTAAGTGAAGAATTCAATGGTATGGTGGATGATGGATTGAAGAATCGGGTGCGGGATGCAGTTCTGAAAGGTTACAACGAAATCGGGGCCAAGGAAGGAATCAATGCTCCCTTCAACCAGCATCCTCATGCCAAGACCATGCTCTTCACTCCACTGAGTTCGATGTCGGGCGTAACGGGCAGCATGGGGCCATTCTTCTGCGAGTTCACCCTCAATGGCGACATCCGTCCCCACGACTATCCTGCCATCTATGCCCACGAGTTTGCCCACTTACTCGGTATTGCCAATGAAGGCGAGGCAAACTTCTACAGTTACATCGTATGCACAGCCTCATCCGACAAAGCTGTGAAGTTCAGCGGTTATTACCACATTTTCTTCCACGTACTCCGCAATGTCTTCGATATTTTAGGCGAGAAAGAAGGCGAGAAATTCCTGAAATACATCCGACCAGAAATCATCCAGTTGGCAAGAAGCGACCGCCAGTATTGGATCAGCAAGCGATGCAAGGCACTCGATGCAGCCCAGGACTTCATCTTCGATCTTTACCTGCGTGGAAACCATGTAGCAGAAGGAAGAAAGAGCTACTCGGGAGTCGTAGCGCTGATACTGGCATGGGAAAGCCGCCATGCGAAACGACCATTCGACGGATGATGACATTGTCATTTAAACTCATATTCGTTTATTTTCTTGAACGTTACGATTATTTGACCTTCAGAAAAGGGAAAAGTAAAAAAGAGGAATTATTTTTTTGATATCAGCTTAATTTTCTCCCTACTTTTTTCTTTTAATACAATATAAAAAAGAAAACTGGAGCAAAAACTCCTATTTCTCAAAGAAAAAGTATATATTTGCAAACGAAATGAAATATCGAAACGATATGGGGAAAGAAAAGGATTTTTCAAGGAAGTCTAATCTCTCACAACTGTCTGATGATGAGATTCTTCAAGGCTTCAAGGATGCTGATGCAAGAATAGTAAGGGAGTATTACTACGGATACTGCCGGGTGGCTTATTGCATCTACGACAAGCGATACGACCTGCAATCGAAACCAGGCAAGGACGTAGCCATGCAGTTGGGCATGACCGCCTCCGCCGTCACCCAGCGATGCCAGAAGATGATGCATGATGTGGTGATTCCTTATTTCAAGAAATACTTCGATGCTTCGGAATACAGAAGCTATCTGTCGTTCGGCGACGAAGACGCATCCGTTTCAAGTGCTCCTAAGATGTCGATGTCGAGCATGATGGATTCGAGAATGTGCTGCGAGGAATCGGCTGATATTAGCAATAATATATTTAATAATAAGAAGAATATGGAAGATATAAAGAAGGGAAGAATCACTCCTCGCTGGATTGATTCTTTGAAAGAGAACGAAATATTTGTTTTTGGCAGCAATCTGGCTGGCATGCATGGCGGTGGTGCTGCCCGCATAGCCCGCCTGCATTTCGGTGCCGTCATGGGCAAGGGTGTAGGCTTGCAGGGGCAGAGTTATGCCATCCCTACGATGCAGGGCGGTGTAGAAACCATCCGTCCATACGTGAATGATTTCCTGGATTTTGCCAAGCATCATCCAGAAATGCAGTTCCTGGTAACACCTATCGGTTGCGGTATCGCCGGCTTTGAGGCTGAAGACATCGCCCCATTGTTCGAGAGCGCAAAGGAGATGAAGAACATCAGTCTGCCGGAGAGTTTCTGGGAAGTGATAGAGTGAAAAATGGAGTAAGAATCATTAAGACATAAGATAATGTTAGGAGCAATGATTGGTGATATTGCTGGCTCAAAATATGAGTTCAACAATACGTTTGATTATGATTTCGAGATGTTCGGTGGGGGATGCGACTTCACCGACGACACCATTTGCACGGTGGCGATTGCCGATGCGATACTGAACGGGCGAAGCTATCAGGAAAGTCTGTTGGATTGGTGCCGCCGCTATCCTTCACCTAAGGGAGCGTATGGCGGAAGATTCGCAGCATGGATTTGCTCTCTTAATCCGCAGCCATATAATAGCTTTGGCAACGGTTCTGCAATGCGAGTATCGCCAGTAGCTTGGCTCTTCGATGACCTGTCGCAGGTTTTGGAAGAGGCTGAAAAGACGGCACTTCCTACTCATAACCATCCCGAAGGAATCAAGGGAGCCCAAGCCGTGGCTCATGCCATCTGGCATTTCCGCAAGAGCAGATTCTCAGAAGAATCTAAGGATTCTGAGAATGAGGAAACGAAGGGATTGAAAAATGAGAATGCTAAGGATGAAAATGAAACAATACAGGGGTTCATGTCCATCGCCCGCAGCTATTACGAGGATTTCGACACACGAGTTTATCCAAAGGGCAAGTTCGATGAGACCTGTATGGATGCCGTGCCCTTATCCTTCTATCTCCTCTCGCAAGCCTCATCTTTCGAGGATGCCATTCGCCTCGCTATATCTCATGGCGGTGATAGCGATACCATCGGAGCCATCGTCGGCTCCATCGCCGAAGCCCGCTTCGGTATTCCGCAAGAAATGAAAGAGAAGGCTTTGAGCTATCTGCCGGATGACATGAAAGATATATGGAAACAATTTGCAGAAATAAGTTCAATTAATAGCAGACAATAAGAGGCTGAAAAAAAATAAAATACATAGTCCCACAGATTTCACAAATTAACACAAATCTTTTTGAAGCAAAAAGCAAATCTGTGAAAATCTGCGAAATCTGTGGGATTTTTTGGGGGTGTATAGGATTTAACTTATGACACACCCTTCTTTCTGAAATTATTCCTCCTCAAAATAACTACCCGCTTCCATCTTACAATCCATCGCACAGCACTTGACATAGCGCTCTCGGGCTCTGTTTTCTCTTGCAAACATCGCCTTGGTACCTGCTTCATCTTCCGAGAACTGAAGATGATTGTCGATGCCCATATTCAGAGCAATGCTCTCTCCTCAGCGACCGTAGAGAGCGATAACTCCTTTAACTTCTGAACTTGCGAAACTTGCCAATGAAAGATGTATTGAAAATAGACACAGAGATTCCTGCATCGCCATGTAATTTCAAGGACATCGGGAGAGACTTGCCATACTTTGATTCATCCTTCATTCCAAGTATCACGGTGAACCATTCTGCTGTAGCAGCAATGATACCAGTCAAACCTTTCCAAAATAAAACAATCGTTCTTTTTAGAACTCTCTTTCTTTTTTCCATATTTATATGATATTTTGTGTTACAATTATTTATCTGTTGATGAAAATAAAGCAAAAGAAGTAACCTGACTCATTGTCGAAATATTGCTATTTGATGAATCTTTGCAACTTTGGTTTCAAGTCCTCATGCTTGGCAAAGCAACGCCACCAATAATTGTCGCTGAGATAATCGCATTCATCAAACCAAAGATGATGTCTCACGAGCTGCCCTACATATACACCATCCTTGGGCATTTCCTTACACGAATAGTCTGCTATCTCGTAAATATCCTTAAATGTAGTTCCGAGGACATGTATCTGCTCTGTAATCTTAATTTTCTTCATAACGAATCCCCTAATCCGTGTCGGACACAACTTCTAAGTTTGTTATTTGTCTGTTTATGAGATATAGAGTATCGAAGTAACCATTTTCTATCAGAAAATCACCCCCTGAGCCGAAATTATGAGAGGGATGGATGAATTTATGTTCTATCTTTTAGCAAGATTTAGTGTTTTTATGCTCTATCTTTTAGCAAAAAGTATTATCTTTGCACTAGTTTTATTATTATCATAAAGGAACAACATAATGAGAATGAATGTTTATTTACCTCGACATATAGACCAAGAATCACAAGCATTTCTTGATTTTATTCGGTGGCAGCGAATAGAATTGCTCAATTTTATTCGCTGCCACCGAATAAAAAATGCCTTTTTAATTTTGTAGTATCAAAAAAAAATCGTACTTTTGCCACAAAAAGTAAGTATATGGAAAAGGAATTGTTTCGAACGATAATAGCTGAGAGCCAAGAATATATAGGTCGTATTCATTTGGTACAGCGTCCTCTAAACTTAGAGGAATATGGCAATTATGTGTTTGTAGGAGTAAGACAAGCAGGAAAATCCTATTTGCTATACCAGAGAATACAGCAATTGCTGGCAAATGGAGTTGATATAGAAGATATCGTGTATGTCAACTTTGACGATGAACGTTTGCAAGGAATGTCGGTAACAGACTTAGATTTCATATTGCAAGCCTATCATAGCATGTATGAAGGCCAGCCCATCTTCTTCTTTGATGAGATACAGAATGTTGAAGGGTGGGCGAACTTTGCACGCCGTCTAGCCAACCAAAAATATCGTGTCTATATAACTGGCAGCAATGCCAAGATGCTGAGTCGTGACATAGAGACTGTATTGGGAGGAAGATACCTGGATATCAGCGTGTTTCCATATAGCTTTTCTGAATATCTGAAAGCTGTTGGAGTCTTGCATTCAAAGAATTGGCAATATGGCCGAAAAGCAAATGAACTGCAGCGCCATTTCCGAACTTACTTTGATTGGGGTGGTTTCCCTGAACTTGTGCATTTTCAAGAAAAGAGAATATGGCTCAACAGCTTATATAATCGTATTTTCTTTAATGATCTGGTAGTTCGGCACAAAATAAAGAACGAGGATGCCTTACGTCTTTGTGTAAGAAGATTGGCAGAAAGCGTGAAACAGCCATGCTCCTTGAATCGTTTGAGCAATCTGATAAAAGCAACAGGTACTCCATGTAGCCCATCAACGGTAATGGAATATGTTCGCTATCTGCAAGAATCATGTTTGTTGATTTCTATTGACAATTTTGTTTCCAAGTTCGTGGAGAAAGAAACAATTAAAAAACATTATTTTGTAGATAATGGGCTGCTGCATCTCTTCATCAACAATCCGAACACCTCTCTGCTGGAGAACCTTTGCGCAATTACATTATACAAGAAATACGCCAAGGGCTTATACTATTATAATAGAAACATAGAGGTTGATTTCTATGTGCCAGATGAGGGACTAGCTGTTCAGGCGAGCTATCAGATGAGCGACGGGGAAACCATAGAGCGAGAAGTGAAAGCATTAGTAGCATTGCATGGTTTATGTCCTCTGAAGAGAGCTATGATAATTACCTATGAGGATGAAGGGGAGATTGAACGTGATGGACTCAGAATAGAAATAAGACCTGCATGGAAATGGGTATTGGAAGGTTTATAGAATATAAAGAAACAGTGTTTTAATCAATCTGTATGGTTGAAATTGCCCTTTCAGGCAGTTTCAACCAGTAACCTGCCTCATTGTCAAAATATTGCTATTTGATGAATCTTTGCAACTTTGGCTTCAAGTCCTCATGCTTGGAATAGTCAAACATCAAACATTTATTAGCTTCCTTGAAAGGTATAACTGCATGGTATTCGCCTGCAGCAAAGCAATCAATCTGATAAGGATGATATGTCAAGGCAATGCCTTCTGGCAGTACGGCAAAGTGAGTCAAAGGAAAATCTTTATTTCTCCTCAAAGTAACTACCCACTTCCATCTTGCAATCCATCGCACGGCACTTGACATAGCGCTCTCTCGCCCTATTCTCTCTTGCAAACATCTTCTTGGTGCCTGCCTCATCTTCCGAGAACTGGAGATGATTGTCAATACCCATATCCATAGCAATGTTCTCCACATCCAGATCATCGGTACCGATGAAAGTAAAAGTCCAGTTCTGCTTCTTCAATTTCTCGATAAGATTCTTGATCATCTTCAGACTGTACTCCTCGAAAAGAAAAAGGAAGAGGAAAAATTAAGCATGCTATTTTATTTTTTCCAGAAATCTTTTGCCTAAGAGAAATAAAACATGTAATTTTGCACGGCAATAAGTAATCGGACACCGGCGGAAAAGACTCTGCTAACTTGTCCTTGCTGCAATCACAAAGAATTATAGAAATGAAAGAATTATTACTGGTCAGTATCGGCAGCTTCTTCGGAGGCGGCATGAGATTTTGGATTTCCAAGATGGTACAATCATATACATTCATCGCATTCCCCTTCGGAACGATGACGGTAAATGTATTGGGATGCCTCATCATCGGTTTTTTATCAGGATTAAACTGGAATGGAGGAGGCCTTTTATCCCCATCCGTCAAAATGCTCCTCACGACAGGCTTTTGCGGAGGTTTTACCACCTTCTCTACCTTCATGAACGAAGGTTACGGACTGATGAAGGATGGAAGCTATCCCTATACGATGCTCTATCTCTTCGGAAGTTTAGCTTTGGGACTTTTAGCAGTCCTCGCAGGACATTATTTGGCTAAATGCATCGCATGAAAAGGGAGAAATCCGCACATCAGAAAAGAATGCATCTGCATCATAGAAAAGAAAAAAATATATCATTTTGATTATTTTATCCATAAAATGGGGTAAGTTACGAAAAAAAATCGTATTTTTGCACCTATGAATTCATTAGATACAAACAATATAAAATGGAGCGAGAATGTTATCATCGCTGACGCAGACTATATCGACAGAGTGGCTTTCGACCTGACTGTCAACTTCGAGCGTATGATCAACCGTCGCATCCAACCGGCCGATATGGCTCAATGGGCAGTCTGTATTGCCCTTGACGGCGGCCTCAGAGAGGGTGAGCACGAAACCCAAGTGGTGCTGATCCACGACAAGCAGTCTATGGCAATGAAAAACTTCCGCCCTTCCAATTACGAGAAAGATCTGAACGCACAGGCTTTCAAGGACAACAAGTTGGGCGAGTTTATCATATCTTCTTATCCTACAGAGGAAAAGATGGTGGGCAAGGATGATTTCCTCGTGGATGTTGCTCGCACGGTTTGCAATGCCAAGGAGGTAAAGCGCGTCATGATCATCCCCAACTCGGAAGATGGAGATGCCTATGACCGCCTGCGAGAGATATTGAGAAAGGTAGAGGATGACGACAAGCGCATCACACTCTTCGCCATGCAACCAATGCCTGGCGGCAATTTCCGACAGGAGATTCTCGGATATTCACTGATGAGTGCCTTAGGCATCTCTGCCAATGAAATAAAATAAACAACAGACGATAAACATTAAAATATATAAAATATAAATGAGTAGAGTACTTATGATTGGCGCAGGTGGCGTTGCTACCGTGGCTGCCTTCAAAATCGTCCAGAACCAGGACGTTTTCACCGAGTTTATGATTGCTAGCCGTCGCAAGGAAAAATGCGATAAGCTGGTTAAGGATATCCACGCCAAGGGCTACAAGATGGATATTCAGACGGCTGAGGTGGATGCCGACGACGTTGAGCAGTTGAAGGCTCTCTTCAATAGCTACAAGCCTGAGCTTGTCATCAACCTCGCTTTGCCTTATCAGGATCTTACAATCATGGATGCTTGTTTGGCTTGCGGTTGCAACTACATGGACACAGCCAATTACGAACCTAAGGACGAGGCTCACTTCGAGTACTCATGGCAGTGGGCATACAAGGACAAGTTTGAGAAGGCTGGTCTTTGCGCTATCCTCGGTTGCGGTTTCGACCCAGGCGTTTCCGGTATCTTCACCGCATACGCTGCCAAACATCACTTCGATGAGATTGAGGTGCTCGACATCGTGGACTGCAACGCTGGTAACCACCACAAGGCTTTCGCTACCAACTTCAACCCTGAAATCAACATCCGCGAGATTACCCAGAAGGGACTCTGGTATAAGAATGGTGAATGGATTGAAACAGACCCTCTGTCTATCCACAAACCTCTCACCTACCCTAACATCGGTCCTCGCGAGAGTTATCTGATGCACCACGAGGAGTTGGAGAGTCTGGTAAAGAACTACCCTACCATCAAGGAGGCACGCTTCTGGATGACTTTCGGTCAGCAGTATCTCACCTATCTCGACTGCATTCAGAACCTCGGCATGAGCCGTATCGACGAGATTGAATACGAGGCTCCATTGGCTGATGGCTCTGGCAAGACTGCCAAGGTAAAGATCGTTCCATTGCAGTTCCTGAAAGCCGTATTGCCTAACCCACAGGATCTCGGTGAGAACTATGACGGCGAGACCTCTATCGGTTGCCGTATCCGTGGCAAGAAGGATGGTAAGGAGCGCACATACTATGTTTATAACAACTGCAAGCACCAGGAGGCATACAACGAGACTGGCATGCAGGGCGTAAGCTATACTACTGGTGTACCAGCTATGATTGGTGCCATGATGTTCCTCAAGGGCATCTGGAAGAAGCCAGGTGTATGGAACGTAGAGGAATTCGACCCAGATCCATTCATGGAGCAACTCAACAAGCAAGGTTTGCCTTGGCACGAGGTATTTGATGGTGATTTGGAAATCGACTAATTGCAACCTCAAACAAATATAAAATATAACAGTTTAAAACTATTATTACAATGGCGAAAAAGGAAGAAATAAAGGAGGGTACTTTAAATCCTAATGAAGGTAAACTGAAGGCCCTTCAAGCTGCCATGGCGAAGATCGAAAAGGACTTCGGCAAAGGCTCTATCATGAAATTAGGTGATGAACAAATCGAGAATATAGAGGTGATTCCTACCGGCAGTATCGCACTCGACAATGCGCTTGGCGTAGGTGGTTATCCTAAGGGACGAATCATAGAAATCTATGGCCCGGAATCTTCTGGTAAGACTACTCTGGCCATTCATGCCATCGCAGAGGCACAGAAAGCTGGCGGTATCGCTGCTTTCATCGATGCTGAGCACGCATTCGACCGTTTCTACGCAGCCAAATTGGGTGTAGATGTGGACAATCTGTGGATTTCACAGCCAGACAATGGTGAGCAGGCTTTACAGATTGCAGACCAGCTGATCAGTTCTTCTGCCATCGACATTCTGGTGATTGACTCTGTAGCAGCCCTGACTCCAAAGAAGGAAATCGAGGGTGACATGGGTGACAACGTGGTAGGTCTTCAGGCTCGTCTGATGAGTCAGGCTCTCCGCAAGCTCACCTCTACCATCAGCAAGACAAATACCACCTGTATATTCATCAACCAGTTGCGTGATAAGATTGGTATCATGTTTGGCAACCCGGAGACGACTACCGGTGGTAATGCCTTGAAATTCTATGCTTCTGTACGTCTGGATATCCGCAAGGCTTCTGCCATCAAGGATGGTGAAAATGTTCTTGGCAATCTGGTACGTGTGAAGGTGGTGAAGAACAAGGTTGCTCCTCCTTTCCGCAAGGCTGAGTTTGAGATTACCTTTGGTGAGGGTATCAGCAAGATTGGCGAGATTATTGATTTGGGCGTAGAGCACAACATCATCCAGAAGAGTGGTAGCTGGTTCAGCTATGATGGTTCTAAATTAGGTCAGGGTCGCGATGCTGCCAAGGCTTTACTGAAGGACAATCCAGAATTGGCTGAAGAAATCGAGGCAAAGGTTCGTGAAGCCCTTGCTGCAAAGAACGAGAAATAAAGTTTTCTAAAAGAGGGTGTGTCATTAGTCCATGGCACATCCTCTTTTTCGTTTCTTCATGTACTTATGGCAAAAGCTATAATACAAAAAAAGCACACAACCGAATCGTTTCCTTTTCAGTTGTGTGCTTTAATTATATATTAACTTAACAACTCTCTTTTGAGAGAGAGGAGCATCAATGAGAGGCTCCTCATCGGCAGGAGATATTACTTAACCTCCTCGAAAATAAACAATACTGATAATCAACTATTTAATATTCTGTGGTACAAATATGAATGCATTTTAATTAAGCAAAAAACAAGAAATACATGCTTAATGATAGAATTTGATTCATTTTGTTGTAAATAAGCTAAAAATATTATTTATATTTTCTTTATATAGAAAAATTAGCAGTATCTTTGTTGAGAAATAGAATTTTGTATTCTAGTAAAATTAAGGAGTCTGATTATATATGTCAACTTAAAAATATTGTAATATGCAAAGCATTAATAAACATACTAACTCAGGAGATAATTTCTCTCCTAATTCATATTACAGAGAAGTTCATCCAGAGTTTTTCTCAGATACAGTTGTACACTACGAAACACCTTTAACCTCAGAATTGTTCGATTATAAGATGTCTATTCTTTCGACAAAAAAGATGCAAAGTGATTTCGAAAGTTTTATAGTTGCAGTTGCAAAACGCTTGATAACTCCAAATATAAAGCCACAAACAGGACCAGATGGAGGTGGAGATGGCAAAGTAGATGCTGAAACATATGAAGTTTCTGATGATATTTCTGACAAATGGATTGCTACGGAAGAAACTGCGTTGGGTAAGGAATATTGGGCCTTTGCAATTAGTTGTAAAAAGGAGTGGAAGTCCAAAGTCACTTCTGATATAGAGAAAATTGTTAATACAAATAGAGGATATACAAAGGCTCTTTTCTTTACCAGCCAGTTTGTCAAGTCGAGTACTCGAGCAGAAACAGAAGAAAAACTTTCGGAAAGATTTGGGATTAAAGTTGAAATTTATGATGCAAATTGGCTATCTGATGCTGTTTTCAATAACGGTTGCTTGCAAATAGCTTTAGACACTTTAGCATTCTCTGATGAGTATAAGCGCAAAACCATTAGTATAGGAGCTAAAGATAAGTTACGTAAAGAACGTCTTGATGAAATCGAAAATTCCATATTACGTCATATAGAAGGATTAAATACTGAATATATAGACGAATTACTTGAAACATGCATACTCAGCAGAGCTCTTGAATGTCCTAAGACTGAAGTCGAAGGTCGTTTCAAACGTGCAATACGAGAATGCAACGCTCATGGTTCAAAACAACAAATGTATAATATTGTTTACGAACATGCATGGACATCATTTTTCTGGTATGAGGATATTGAAGCTGTTCGCTGTGATTACAATACATTAAAATCTTTTCTCGAAGAACTATGTAATGTTACTCGAATAGAGAAGTTTACAAACATATTAAACAATATAGTCAATTCTGCAAAAGCAGGCATGATATCTGAGGATTTTATTAAGTCTGAAATAAATTATATTTACAATTTAGAGAAAAAACTTAAAAAGGATTCGAACCACAAATCAAGTTTGCTTTATCTCCAAATATACATTCATGAACAATATATCATCGAACATTTTGATGATAAAGAAACATTAAACAATGCTATAAAGGAAATAAAACCTTTATTGATTGAGTCTGCTTCTCATTTAGAGATTAGCATCGAAGCGCATTACAAAATCATAAAAATGCTCTCTTCTTTTGTAGGCGAGAATAAAGACCTTGAGATATTAATTGATGAAATTGCGGACATAATAGCAGAAAGACGTTCTAAAGCAGAAGCTGCAAGAGTAAGACTTGAAAGAGCCGAAGACCACATGAAAGGGAATCGTTGGTTAGCTGCAGTAAAACAATTAGGTTTTTGCGTGTATGCATTTGAGCAAGAATCTTGTATGACAGAACTAATTCGTTCATCTGGTTATATGGGAATAGCATTAAACTCTTTGGGACTATACTATAGTGCAGAAGCGTTTCTGGCAAAATCTGCATCTTTTCTTTTGCAGGACTTTTTCCATTCAGGACGAGTTGATCATTTGTTAGTAACTATACTTCAAAAATTGTGTTCTATAGAATTAAAAATAGGACGCATAGTAATGTACTTCAATTGGTTTGAGTTACTTATGGTCATCTCTCAAAATAGCCAATATAACAAAGAGCCATCGTTCATGGAAAGTTGCCATTTAGATGATGCAGCATGGGCTTGTCGTTTGGCAATAAGTAATTGTTATGAAAGCTCAATAGCTAAACTACCCGATATATTTGAGCGATTGGGTATGTATACTTCTTCTGAATTTCTTAAATATGCACTTGGGTATCCAGAAGATGTAGATGACAAATGTTTGCCTGTAATAAAAGAGATATATGAGTCTGCAGAACTTCATGAGCAACCAGTTTTCGAACAGTTTTACGATAAATTGAATATTTCCACTGTAGGTGTAGCCTATGCAAAAACTACAGTTCATAATTTCACAATAACTGTTACTTACGAAAACAGCCCTCAAACTCAACATGTTGTAGAAATATTCTTGGCATCTATAGAGTCGTTTATGGCAACTTTTGAAATACTGGATTTTGTTGTGGTCGACGAACAGATATCAGTGAAGCTTGCTTTTACTGATAAAAGTACTGAAGTTGTATATATAGAAGAAAATAACAAATACGAATTATACATAAATCGTGAAGAATTTGATGACAAACAATTTTGGGAGTGTTTTGTGAAATTTATACTATCATTACTCTGCCAAAATGCAGTTTCTCGTACTTCGATAGAAAGTATGATTGAGACAAGGCAACATGGAGAAAGACTTATGGATAGGGTCTCTGTTCTCCTGCATTCTACAGATGCATTTAACAACATACTTGGTAAAACGTATAAATATAGATTGGAAGATTGGATAAAAGATTCAGATAAGGTGTATCCGTTGAAAAGAGTTGATGCAAATTTAGAGGATGTGGTTTTGGGAAATAAAATACAATCTACAGTGACTTCATATAAAATAAATTCAAATATGAATTTATGGAAAAATGCAGAATGGACAGGATGTGCTTTTATACAAGACGAGAATAGGTGTCGTCCTGCAATTCTAGGATTGGCATTTAGAAATTTAGATAAGGGGAAAGTGCTCGTTAGAGAATGGAATTCCGCTATTAAAGTAAAAATTTACATTGTAAAAGGAATAGATGCAAATCATCCTTCATGGTACCGAGTTTGCATCGCTCCTGATATTACCTCAAGAAACGCAAGTAAAAAACGTTTTATTACGACATTCTGTAAGAAACATATAATGACCCCTTCTTCTACTATAAATTTAAATTGTTTTGAAGAACAATATCGCAAATTTGGTGGATGTTGGTTGATGGCTTGCCATATCAATGAGACCAATACCATAGATATGCCAACATCATTTGATAATGCTTTTAAATTCACTGGCGTTGAGTTTTGGGATGCTTATAAAATATCAAATGTAGACAATGCACGTATGGCAATAGAGCCTGATGATAGACCATTTATTCCAGAAGCATCAAAAAGTGATGCTCCTATACTTAATGTTTTAGCAGCCTTGAAAGAAATCGTTCGAAGCAAAAACGCATAGACAAATTAGATAGGGGACTTGTTGATAATACGAGATTCCCCCTATCAAGCTTCGAAAGTCATTTGTTATCATAAAAGAGCAAGAATATGCTTCAAATAATAGAAAGTATTTCATTTTATTGCGAATAATCTATATTTTTTGAAGAAAAATTCTTTATATTAGATTTTTAATAGTACCTTTGCCGAAAGAAAAATAATTGCTATATGGTAAGTAATAAATTAAATAGGCTAAAAGTAGTTCTTGCAGAAAAGCAACGGACGAACAAATGGTTGGCAGAACAATTAGGTAAAGACCAAACAACCATATCAAAATGGTGTACCAATTCAAGTCAACCAGACTTAGGCAATCTGATGCAGATAGCCAAAATATTAGACGTGGAACTGACCGACTTAGTGCGGTTCGAAGAATTTAAGGAAGACAACGTATGAAACCAATTATCAAATATCGTGGAGGGAAAAGTAAAGAAATAAAGAATTTCTTGCAGTTTATTCCTCATGATTACGATAGATATGTCGAACCATTTGCTGGTGGTGCTGCCCTATATTTTTATTTAGAACCACAGTTGGCATTGATCAATGACATAAACCCCAAGCTCATAGATTTCTATTTGGCGGTTCAGAATAACTATGAACAGTTAAAGAAAGAATTGGTCGGTTTGGAAAGTATTTATCAATCCAATCAAATAGAATATGAAATATTGAAAAAATCTGAGGATATTCAAGGATTTGTTGAAAATAAGAATGAAGCTTTGTATTACTTACTCAGAGATATGTATAATGGTAAGATTGAAAAAAAATATTTAGATGCAACATTGTATTACTTTATAAATAAAACGTCATATTCGGGAATGTTAAGATTCAATTCTAAAGGTGAGTTTAATGTTCCTTTTGGTCGATATAAAAATTTTAATACCGAAATTGTATCGGAAGAGCATAGGGCATTATTAAGAAGAACAGAAATAACACAAATGGATTACTCTAAAGTGTTTGAGAGATGTTCAACCAAAGACTTCGTTTTTTTGGATCCTCCATATGATTGTGTGTTTACAGATTATGGTAATGTTGGCGAAAACGACTTTTTGGAACAGAGCCAAATAAAATTGGCAGAAGATTTCCGAAATTTGTCAGCGAAGTCTTTGATGATAATAGGAAAGACCGAACTCACAAAAAAATTGTATGGACCATATATTAAAGCAGAATACTCTAAGAAGTATGCGGTAAATATTAGAAATCGCTTTAAAGCAGAAAGTATGCATTTGATTATAACTAATTATAACATATAAATGGACTCTATATCTCGCATAAAGGAATATATTAAAGAAAATTTCTCCAATTGGGTAAAAATTGACTATTCTGAGTTTGATGAAAAAATCGATTTCAGAAAAGATTGGAGTGAACTTTACAAAATAAATGATGAAGAGATTATACTAATATCATACACTAATATTAGTATAACAGGTACTGATCGTCCTAAACCACAGCTAAGGGTCTTTTTAGACGAATATAAAAAGCCATTTTATTTCGCAAAGAAACATCAGTTTCGTTACTATTTGTTTTCTATATTTACCAAAGAAGATGAAATGGCAAGAGGACTGAATAACTTCAACCCTAAAGAGTATATTATTTCAATTGAAACAAATCTTGACAACGAAGGCTCTCGAAGAGATTTAAGAAGTATTTATGATTATGCGAATGATCAACTTAAAGGAAGAAAATTTCTGAAATGTTCTCGCGCGAACTATAAAGCTGATATAAATCAGGCTTCATTTATTTATATCGGTTCACAAAAACATCCGGAAAAAGATATTTTCGAGAATTTTGTGAATATGTTTGACTCAAGACCTTATTTGAATTCTATAAATGAAGAGACTGAGGATATTAAACATGCAGAAACTTTAGAAAATATAGTAAATATTTATCGTTCTTATATAGCAGCGATTAAATCCAAGCCATTCCTCCTGCTTGCCGGAATATCCGGAACAGGCAAAAGCCGAATAGTGCGAGAGTTGGCAAGAGCATGTTGGGAAGAAGGCACAGATGAATACAAGGCACAAAAGCCAAAGAACTTCCAAATGGTGCAGGTGAAACCAAATTGGCATGACTCAAGCGACTTGATTGGTTATGTGAGCCGTGTCAGCGGAAAGGCTGAGTTTGTGGCAGGAGAATTCTTGAAATTTATCGCCAAAGCATGGGAAGATACTGAAACGCCATACTTCTTGTGCTTGGACGAGATGAACCTTGCACCTGTAGAGCAATACTTTGCAGAATATTTGAGTGTGATAGAGTCTCGCAAGAGTCATGAAGATAGAACAGTGACAACAGACCCAATTCTTGAGAAATCAGCAGAAGATTGGTATAGGGTGCTTACAAGTGAATTGACGAATGACGATAATGTGCGTAGTCGTTTCTTGAAGGAAGGTATCTGCATCCCTCAAAACCTCATAGTCGTAGGAACGGTGAATATGGACGAGACCACGTTCTCGTTCTCTCGCAAAGTGCTTGACCGTGCCATGACTATCGAAATGAACGAGGTGGACTTGCATGGCGGTCTGACCAAACGTCACGAAAGCATAGGCAAGTTGGGTAATGCAGAGCTTGTCGGCTCTGCTGTGGAAGGCGTGGATGTTTACAACAACTACACAGATATTTGCGATATTGCACTTGGCTATCTGCAAAAGGTAAATGACGTATTGGAAGGTACTCCATTCAAGATAGCCTACCGCACCCGCAACGAGTTCCTGCTCTATGCGGTGAACAACTTGCCGTATTGCAAAGATGAAAGCGGCAACGATTTGGAGCAAGGCTATGTCATAGCTCGTGCCTTGGACGAGATTACCAGCATGAAAGTATTGTCGCGCATTGAGGGTGACGACACGAAGGTTAGCGACGAACTACTTGACAATTTAAGCAAAGCTATAGAGGACGGATTGAAGACTGTGTCGGGAGAGGAGAATACTGTAAAATCCATATCATTGGCGAAACTAAAGGAAATGAAAGCCAAACTCGTTTCTGGATATACAAGTTTTTGGAGCTAAAAAGCAATACGGATGGAACTATTGACTATTGAGCATAAAGATTTCACGATGATTGTCGAATGTACGAAGTTCGACGGCATTTGGAACAAGGCTAAGAGTAACGTGGGCGAGGACAAACTCTACTCCACTTACTCTTGGTCGGAAGGTGTCGTGTCTGTTAAGCGGACATTGGATGCCGACCATGAAATAGACATTGAGCAAGGTGTTCCAGCTCCCGCCACATTCTTCGACAATGCCGACTATCCCATTTGGATAGAGTTCAAAGACTATGTGAAAGAAGCCCAGTTTGGTTCCATACTGCAAAACGACAATGACCGCTTTACCTTTCGCCGTCATATCTTGGCTGGTTTCATAAACTACAAGAATGAGATAGGACGAAGCGAGATACATATTATATATAAGGTCGGCAAAGAAATAAGGACATTCCGCTTTGGTTTTGAGGTATTAAGCACAAAGCTCGACTATCACGAACATTGGCGAACCATCGTGGAAGATATTGAACGGGAATACCGCATGCTGTCGTTGGACTATATGCGACGCACATTTCATGGCTTTTCTCCCGACCAAGACGGAGAGCACCCCGACATCGTATGGTGGAGCGTGTTTGAGGGAGAACAGCAGAAATTTATAAAGGCTTGTAAAAGCATCATAGACCGACCGCGACACAGACTTCATGGTGAGGAGGTATATCTGAGAGCCGACAAACTGAAACAAACTCCCCATGACATAGAGAACCGTTTGGCAGAACACCGCCGAGAACCATCCTACCTCTATCGTGTGGAGCAACAGATACAATCCAACGACACGCAAGAGAACCGCTTCCTGAAATTTGCCCTTCATCAGATAGGCAAGCGGTATAAGGAGTTGCGCCAGCGCATTGAGGATGTAAAGACCGCATCCGATACGATGAAAGCTGCCATGCTTGCTACCTCTGAGACACTGGAGCGACTGCAACATCATCCCTTTTTCCGAACTATTGGAAGATACAAGGGAATGAACCAAGAGAGCATAGTGTTGCAAAAGGCGACAGGCTACAGTCAGGTGTATCGCACATGGAATTTGCTGCGAAGAGCCTACTCCTTGAACGATGGTCTGTATCGCTTGCAGACAAAGGATATAGCCACACTCTATGAGATATGGTGCTTTATAGAAGTGAGCCATATCGTAAAAGAACAGTTGCACTTGGAGAATGAAGATGTAGAGCACCGCAACCGTATGGAGATGAACGGCATCTTCTCATGGGAACTTGGCAAAGGCGAACACTCACGCATATTGTTCCGTAAGGATGGCGTGGAACTGGCAGAGTTGGTATATAACCCAAAGAATGCCGACAAGGAAAACGACAATGTGGGCATGAAAGACTTGGTGGTGCCAACCGTTCCACAAAAACCTGACATTGTATTGCAGCTCACCAAGAACGACTTGCAGCAAGGTATGAGGATGACCTATCTCTTTGATGCGAAATACCGCATAGACGGCAGGGACAAGGGTGTAGATGTGCCACCTGAGGACGCCATCAACCAAATGCACCGCTATCGTGATGCCATATATTACAAAGATTATAATGCCAATGCGTTGAAGAAAGAGGTTATAGGTGGTTATATTCTCTTCCCCGGTGATGGAGATCCAAACGATGTGGCTGTGTCAAAGTTTTACAAGACCATCAAGGAAGTGAATATCGGTGCCTTTCCTCTTCGTCCTAAAGATGCAGAGAACAGAAAACTCCTAGAAAGGTTTATCGGAGAACTTATCCATACCAAGTCATACGAGACTATCGCCCAAGTCATACCACAAAAGGGTGCGTATGTAGAGGTCGGCAACCGTGTACTCATCGGATTGGTGAAAGAGGACAACAGGCAATATCAGGCGTTCTCAGACGGAACGGCAACCCTGTATTATACCGGCAAACAATTCCCTACAACTATTGCCTTGCAAGACCTACACTTCTTCATGCCCTACATTAAAGGACAGGGAATCCGTGATGTGTACGAGATTGTCAAGGTGCGGACTATCACAGGCAAGGAAGCCAAGCAAACGGATGCTGACGATGCCGACAACAAAGTTCTCCGCCTGGCTTTTGAACTAAAATATGTCCGCAAGCAATATGCTCACTTCCAATTCGTTAATACATCAATGATGATTGGTTACACATTTATTGATACGACTTTTGATGAGTTGGAACAATATATTGTAGATAAATAATAAAACGAGATATAAGTATGCAGAAAGATTTACACGAAAAGCCTTTTGATGAGGGAACTCTTAAAAAGCTTGATATATTTGAAGCCTATACAAGGCAATGGCTTCCTACATTTATTATGAATAATTTTGAATCAGATATCTATATATTTGATTTGTTTGCAGGTCCTGGTTATAGTGTAACAGGACAAGAAGGTAGTCCAATTAGAATATTGAAACAAGTAAATAATCAAATCGGAAATATCTTTTCAAGAAATAAAAAAGTTTGTGTGCTATTTAATGAATACGACAAAGATAAAGTTGAAAAACTCAAGAAAGCATGTGAAAGCTTTTGTAATAACCATGCGGAATTGAAAAGAGCAATTGTGTCTAAGCATGTGCAGTATAAAATTCTCAATACAGATGTTGCCTTATTGTTTCCCAAGGTGAAAACATATTTAGGAAAACATCCTTTATTATTGTTTCTTGACCAAAATGGAATAAAATTTATGAGCGATACCTATTTGCAGCCATTACTTAATGCAAAGAAAGTTGATTTTCTTTTTTATTTATCAAGTTCATATTTTAATAGATTTGGCAATACTGACGAATTTAAAAATATAATAGATATAGACTTGAAAAAGGCTAAAGAAGCGCCATATAAATACATACATAGAAGTATCTTGAAACAATTAAGAGAAAAAATTCCCGTTAATTGTCCAACACGTTTATATCCTTTTACAATAAAGAAAGGGTGCAATGTATATGGCATAATATTTGGAGCAAGCCACCCAAGAGGTGTAGAGAAATTTCTACAAACAGCATGGGCTGAAAATAATATTAATGGAGAAGCTAATTTTGATATCGACGATGATAAAAATAAAGGTCAAGCAGATTTGTTTGGATATGTGGAATTGACTAAGATTATGAAATTTCGCCAAGAAATACATCAAGCAATATTAGATGGCACGCTGGAAACCAACAAAGAAGCATTTGACTTTGCTTTAAATCAAGGACATTTGCCATCTCATGCAGCTGATGAAATAAAATTGATGAAAAAAGAAAAGTTGATTTCTTATAAAGGACGTTCTCCATTAGTAACATACGATAAAGTTTATAAGGATAAAATCATCTTACATTATACCAGATGCGCACAACGAAAATAGAATGGACAGAACGAACATGGAACCCTGTCACAGGGTGTACAAAACGTTCTAATGGGTGTAAGCATTGTTATGCAGAAGCTATGGCACGCAGACTGTTTGCAATGGGTAATTATAAGTACAGGAATGGATTCAAAAATACAATTCATCCAGAAGCGTTAGAAGAACCATTAAAATGGCGTAAGGCTTCAGTTGTATTTGTTTGCTCAATGGGAGACCTTTTTCATGAAGATGTTCCATTTGAGTTTGTTGATGAAGTTATGAAAGTAATAAGTAAAACTCCACTACATACATATCAGATTTTAACTAAACGAGCAGAAAGAATGGCTGAATATTTTAGCTCTCGAACTATTCCTTATAATGTATGGTTAGGTACAACTGTTGAGGATATATCAACCAAGTTCAGGATTGATGTATTACGCCCCCTTCCAGCCACCGTTAAATTTCTATCTTGCGAACCTCTATTGTGTGATTTGGGTACACTCAATTTAAAAGGAATAGATTGGATTATCGTTGGAGGAGAAAGCGGACCGATTGCACGTCCTATGAAAGAGGATTGGGTGTTGAATATTAAACGACAAGCAGAAGAATGTGATATTCCATTTTTCTTCAAACAATGGGGTACTTGGAGTAAGGATGGAATTAGAGGCAACAAAAAAAAGAATGGAAAACTCCTACAAGGGGAAATAATTCAACAAATGCCCAATATGGTACATGAAGGTTTTCGCAATACTAATAAAGACTAAACTGAGAATATGAATATACGTAAGCTAATCGGCGAAGCAACCGCCTACGACAAAAAACAACAACTCGAAGTCAAACGACCTAAGAGTTGGCTAAAAAGTGTATCTGCCTTTGCCAATGGCGAAGGCGGAACACTGGTGTTTGGCATCAGTGATGACAATCAAGTGATAGGACTTGCTGATGCAGAAAGCGATGCTGAGAGAATAAGCGAAGAGATAAAGACAAAGCTGGACCCTACACCTGTTGTCAACCTCGAATTTAAGGAGGTGGATGGTAAAAAACTTGTGCTGCTTCACGTTTACAAAGGACAAGAGACTCCTTACTACTATATAGGTGATAAGCAACGCTTGGCATTTGTAAGAGTTGGCAATGAGAGTGTTGTGGCAGACAGACTACAACTAAAAAGTCTTGTAATGAGAGGTGCTGGTCGTTCCTTTGATGCGATTCCTTCACCCTATAAGTTTGAGGATATGGCTTTCTCAAAGCTCAAATCTGTACACTTCAAACGGTTGAACCAATCATTTGATGAAAGTGACTTCGTATCATGGGGTATCGTGGACAATGATGGCAAACTTACCAATGCTGGTGCTCTATTGGCTGACGACTCACCGATACGCCATTCTCGCATATTCTGTACCCATTGGAATGGCTTAGATATGACAAGTGGTTTGGGGGAGGCATTGGATGATGCCGAACTTGAAGGTAGCGTTATAGGGCAATTGCAAGATGCAGTCGCATTTGTTCGGAACAATTCACATCGAAGATGGTGGAAAGAAGATGATTATCGGGAGGAACTGCCCGATTATCCAGAACGTGCCGTAACAGAAGTGATATGTAACGCTATCATTCACAGAGATTACATGGAGCTTGGTAGCGAAATACACATTGATATGTATGATGACCGAATGGAGGTGTATTCCCCAGGCGGTATGTTTGATGGACGCTTGATACAACAACTTGACCCTATGACTGTACCTTCGAAACGTCGCAACCCTTTGCTCGCTGATTTCTTTCATCGCTTAAAGCTAATGGAGCGTAGAGGTAGTGGTATGAAGAAGATTATAGGTGAATATAAGCGGTTTGAGAATTTGGAGAATTATCATGCTCCAGAGTTCAGCTCCAATGCTTCTGAATTTCATGTTACAATGTGGAACCTCAATTATGCCATGGATGTCATAAAAGATAATCCTCATGTCGTAAAAGCGCCAGAAGATGTCGTAAAAGATGTCGTAAAAGAAACAGAAGATGTCGTAAAAGCCAAAGCTAAAGTCACAAAAGAATTTGTAAAGGCTCAACGACAAATCTATAAATTGATTTCGCAAACACCTCAAATCAATGCCACGCAAATGTCTGAGAACATGGGTGTTTCCCTACGTCAAGTACAGCGATACCTTAAACAACTTTCGGACCTTAAATTGATTGTCAGAGAAGGAGGTCGTAAAAATGGTATTTGGAAAATATTGGATGAAGAATATGAAGGTTTCTTCAAAAGAATCTGAAAAATACCAATAAATGGGGTTGGGTAGTTTCCATATGCGGAACTATCCAGCCCCATATCGTATTGTATTTGTTGTCAATGCTCCAAACTCCAATACGTTTTGTAGAACAAATCCGAGTGAATCAACGAATCCAGCTCAAGGTAACGCTCCTTTCTCTTTTCATCCATGATGACCTCCTTGTAAAAGATGCGGTTGGTTCGGTCGAGATCCATAACACAATTTTGATATAGAGAAGAAAAGAGGACACAGGCGATATCCCCCTATAACTACGGAAACTCCTGCTAATACTACGGAAATCATTCTTAGAAGTTGCGCCAAATGGTTCTACAATATCTCGGCAATGCAGGAGATGAAGGTGCCAAACGAGATAGTATATACGAATATCTGAAGGATGTACTACCAGCCAATAAGACGGAGGAACAACAACTTCGTTATGTTGGCAGACTATTAGTAGAATTGAATGAAGAAAAACAGATAGACAGAATCGGGTTAAAGTGGATATTGAAAGACTACAATCGGTCGGTTTAATCATAATCCGACCGAAAAATCCAAAATCCGACCGAAAATCCGACCGTTTGAAGATATTCCGACCGGAAACTACCCAATAGAACGCTATATCTAACACAGATATTCAATACAAACCCAAAGAATAGGAAATATATTATTAGGAAACAAAATAAGGTCTCTTAGAGACGAACAAGGAATATTGCAAGGCCAAGTTGACGATAGCGCTGTATCGGTACCACGCGTAGCGGTGTAATCGGTACCATACTATCACTGCAATCGGTACCGCTTGTATCGCTGCAATCGGTACCAAGATTTCTGTTCTGCTTTTCAATTTGCAAAGGTAATCTATTTTTTCAATTTCTGGCGCATAGAATCGCCTTTTAACTCTATTTTACTTGCATTTGCCACCAAACGGTCCATAATGGCATCTGCTAAGGTAGGATCACCTATGTAATCATACCATTTGGCAATGGGAAGCTGTGAGGCGATAATGACGGACTTTCTCTCGTATCTCTCTTCCAGGATTTGGAGCATTGCGAGTCTGGTCTTGTCATCCATTGGCTGCAACCCGAAGTCATCCCATATGAGCAAGTCATACTTTTCCAGATTGGTTATCATCTTCAGGTACGACCCATCCAGCTTGCTGAGTGCAACTTTCTCCACAAAGCTGTTCATATTGAGATAGAGAGTTCTGTAGCCTAGCATGCAAGCCTGTCTTCCAAGGGCACAGGCAAGAAAGGATTTTCCGCAGCCACACTTTCCTTGTATGAGCAAGTTCTCATGCCTGCGTATAAAGGCACAGTCGGCAATGGCGGCAAGGTCATCCTTGGTGAAGTTGCGGTCTGTTCCACAGATGACATCCTCTAAGAGTGCCGTATATCTAAGCTTGCTGATTTTTAGATACATGGCGGTCTTTCGATCTCGTCTGTCCTGCACCTCTGCATCCACCATCTTGGAGATGGCGACTTCCAGGGATGGGCGGTTCTGTACAGGAAGGCTGGTCATGGCCTCGAAGGAGGATAACATACCTCTGAGCTTCAACTCGTTGAGTTGTGTGATGGTTTCGTGTAAGTTCATGTTACTATATATGTTTAAATGTTCATAAATGCCTCCGCGCCTCTCACATAGTCGTTCTGTGGCACATTTGAGACTGTTTCTTCCCCGTCAACTTGGTCAAGGTTCTTCTCCAACACATTGCGGATGGTCGTGTAGGTGATGGATGAATAACCTGCCAGACGCTTGCAGGCCTTCTCCAGACGCTCCTTGCCATACTTGCGCTTGAGAGACAGGACTCCTTGGCAGGACTTGTACGACTGCTCGACATGCTTCGTGCGATTGAGGATGGATTGGACTGCGGAAGTGGTGTTGCTGCCAACCAATGCTGCCTCCTCCAGAAAATAGGCGGCGTTATATCCCTGTCCGTGCTTGTAGGAAAGATGTTTGTCTGGCATATGCTCGTCAAGCGTGCTGTACCCAGATCCTTGGCGACGCTGATGGATGGCTATGCGAGAACTCCCGGAGTAAACCTCCACGGTATCTAAGTCCCACAGTACGCTCACCTTTTGCCCGACATACTGGTATGGTACGCTATAGTTGTGCTTGTCAACCATGACGTGATAGGTACCGGACAGTTTCACCCCCTTGCGATATCTGAAGCGGTATGGAGTCATGGGCAGTTTACCCAACGTTGGTTGCTCTTCCGCCTCGAAGATGTCACGTCTGCTTCTCCCTGTCGTTCTGGACGGCTTTTCATTGAAGCCGTCCATCAACTCATAGATACGGGCATTCATACTCGGTAGATTGTAAAACACCTCGTCATGTAGCAGAGCGTAGACGGCATTGTATGTCTTTTGGACGAGTCCTTCGACTGGACCTTTGTCCCTGGGAGTGCGAACCCTGCAGGTTTGGAGGGTTGTATCGTAGTAGGCGGCCCATTCCACGGCTGCATCATTGAACGCTGGCTCGTAGCGGTCGTATTTCTTCACCCACTGCTTCATGTTGTCACTCTTGGCTATGCGAGTTGTTCCGCCGAAGTAAGAGAAGGCATCGGATATACCGCCGAAGAAGTTCTCCATGGAAGCGTTGTACATAGCCTTGGCAAATTCCAAGCCGCTGTATGGCAGGATACAGACCAAGACGACAACCTTGGTTAGCTCACCTGTCTTCGGGTCGGTAAGCCACAGGGCATCGCCAGCGAAGTCAATCTGCATCTCTTCCCCAGGAATATAGGTGTTATGGAAGCTGAGGTTGTGTGAGTACTGATACTCACGGATTGACTTCTTGAACTGGGTGTATCCATATCCGTCGGGATGCTCCTTCTTGTATGACTCGTGCAGGGCTTGAATGGTGAGGTAGCGGTTATGCGACAAGTCTGACACATATTCAGGCAACAGCCCGTCCAGCACCTGACGTTGGGAGGATGGGGCTGCTGTGGGCTTGGACAACTGGAGGAAAGATTCTATTTCCCCGTCACTCATGCGGCCTATCACGCCATAGGACAAACCTTGGGAATCCGCCAAGGTCTTGTAACGGTTCAGTACGCCACGTCCCATGTGTAGTTGCTCGCAAATGGTGCGTTGCGGTATTTTTGCCGCTAGCATTTGAAATGAACGTTTTAATTTGCTCATGTTTACATTACTTTGTGCCATATCTATACAGATTTTAAAATTCTTCTGCAAAGATAGGCGGTTATTATTATACATGAGCAGAACTTTACATCTTTTTGGTACCGATTGGTGCGCTATGATGGTACCGATTCAAGTGATACGATGGTACCGAATGCAGTGCTATGATGGTACCGATTCATGCGCTATAGTGGTACCGAATCGCCGATACTGTCACCAAGTGGCTGCATATTTAGAAATAGCCTTTTTTCTCAATACAAAAAAAGCACACAACCGAATCGTTTCCTTTTCAGTTGTGTGCTTTAATTATATATTAACTTAACAACTCTCTTTTGAGAGAGAGGAGCATCAATGAGAGGCTCCTCATCGGCAGGAGATATTACTTAACCTCCTCGAAGTCGGCGTCCTGAACATCCTGAGCGCCACCATTGCCGCCCTGTGCCTGCTGACCGCCCTGAGCACCCTGTGCACCAGGACCAGCCTGCTGACCACCCTGATACATCTGCTGAGAAGCAGCCTGCATGACGGTGTTCAAGTTGTTGATGGCAGTATCGATAGCTGCAACATCACCAGCCTTGTGAGCATCCTTCAACTGCTGCAATGCCTGCTCGACACCTGGCTTCTTGTCAGCTGGAATCTTATCACCGTTATCCTTCAGGAAGTTCTCGGTGCTGAAGATCATAGAGTCTGCCTGATTCATCTTGTCAATCTTCTCGCGCTCAGCCTTATCAGCAGCAGCGTTCTGCTCAGCCTCAGCCTTCATGCGGTTGATCTCATCCTCGCTCAAGCCAGATGAAGCCTCGATGCGGATGCTCTGCTCCTTACCGGTAGCCTTATCCTTAGCAGATACGTTCAAGATACCGTTGGCATCGATATCGAAGGTAACCTCAATCTGAGGAACACCACGACGAGCTGGAGCAATACCTGTCAAGTTGAACTGACCGATACTCTTGTTCTGAGCTGCCATTGGACGCTCACCCTGCAATACGTGGATGGTAACCTCTGTCTGGTTATCAGCTGCAGTAGAGAACACCTCGCTCTTCTTGCAAGGAATAGTTGTATTAGCATCGATGAGCTTAGTCATCACACCACCCATAGTCTCGATACCGAGAGTCAATGGAGTAACGTCGAGCAATACGATGTCGCCAACAC